>LHCFC01400__coassemble_1482_pt1 | contig 34980 bp, 28 predicted proteins | sample LHCFC01400__metabat2_low_PE_055 | metagenome-assembled genome bin LHCFC01400 | reverse complement strand
TCAGGCAGAATTGGACGGGGCATTGGCACAGTTCCGGGAGCTGACCACAGAAGCGCAGACTATGGACAAAGCCGAACTTCATACCCAGCGACAGCTTCTGCGAAAGCTGTATACCCAGGATACCAGATTCCGGCTGAAGGAAGCCCACGGCAACAGGTATAACATCTTTACCATGATGGAAGCGGAGCGGGACGTGGAGCATCTAATCCGGGTGGAGGAAAGAAAACTGGAACCGCCGACACAAAAGCTGTCCGTCAGACACCCGCCGAATCCTGGGAAAAGGCAACCCCAACGGGGGAGATGAAGCATGACAAGGCCTCTGATGTACGCTACACCAGAGGTCTTGTGCTGATTATGGGACTGTGATTGTACTATCCGAAATCAGAAGCCTGTTAAAATACCGATTCTCCATAGGAATCCACTCTTCAAAGAACCGTTTGTGGAGAAATGCCGGGCGATCCAGGATTCTCTGCCGCTGGGTTTCATCGTCCACGGTCAGCAGAATCTTCAGATTGTAGGGGTTGCCGAAATAGGGATGGTGGCTGTATGTGCCTTCTATGATGTTCAGCTTTTTGGGAACAACACAGACAGGAGCGGCAAATGTAAAAGTGCGGCAATCAAAGGGACGGTAAGAAAAGGCTCTTCGGGATCTCAGAGGAAGCAACACTTCTTCCCGGAAGCGCTCATAGTCCACATTGCCACCAATCTGTGCAAGCCGCTCCGGTGTTCGCTGCGACCGTTGGAGGAAAAAGTCGTCCATGTGGAAGACATTGCAGTCATAGATCTCTGCCAGTCGGGAAGCCAAGGTCGTCTTCCCGGAGGCGCATTTGCCGTCAATGGCCACGATTACCATACCTTCCTGTGTCAATCGTTCGTCAATTCGCTTTTTGATTGTGTCCAAAAGAACCACCTCCCGTATATTCTAAGGCAATGCCATGCAGAACGCAAGTACCATTGGGGGATATGCTGAAATAGCAGGAAAACGCCCCGGTTCGTTTTGAATCGGGGCGTATGCTTAGTTGATATCCAGATCAGCGGTGACCTGATAGTAGTCACAGGCGTGGGCAGTGTAGCCTGTCACATTGGCTTTGGAAATCATGTTCATCTCCAGGAAGGAGCAGAAGATAAAAGCGTTATCGTCGAGAATTGCCTGCTGCAGCTTCACAGCCAGTTCCCCCCGTTTGGCGGGGTCAAACTCGGTGGACAGTTCCTGAATCATGGCGGTGACTTCCGGGTTTTCATAGGCACCGAAGTTGTAGCTCATGCCGGGCAGGCAGCTGGTGGTGAAAAAATATTGAGGGTCGCCGGAGGGAGCGGTGACCAGGGCGGAGGCGTAGATATCCCAGCTGCTCATGTCCGCCAGAAACTCCCGGCGGTTGGCGGTGCAGTTGATGTCCACCGCTATGCCGATTTCCTTCAGGGATGCCTGGGCAGATTCTGCCAGCAGGGGCAGCTCCTGACGGCTGGGATAGGTCAGCCAGCGAATGGTCAGCTTCACCCCGTCCTTTTCCCGGATGCCGTCCCCATCGGTGTCCACCCAGCCGGCCTTTTCCAGTACAGCCCTGGCCCCTTCCGGGTCGTAGGTTTCCGTGGTGACCTGCTCACCTCCGAAGGAAGAGAAGCCGTCGGGGAAGGCACCGCTGCCGGGAACCCCATGGCCATCCAGCAGGGTATCCACAAAGCCTTCCTTGTTGATGCCCATGGCAATGGCTTTCCGGACGGCCTCATCCTGAAGGATGGGGCTTTCCATGTTCATGGAACAGAAAAAGGCCCGGGAGGTCTGAACGGAGGAGAACTGATAGCCGCCGTTTTCAAAGTTGGGGTAAGCCTCGTATGCCATACCGTAGGCGGCGTCAATGTCCCCGGCCTGCAAAGCGGCGGACAGGGTGTCGCCGTTGGACAGGGTACGGATGGTCAGCTGGTCAAGCTTGGGGGTGCCGTTCCAGTAGTTTTCGTTCTTGGTCAGGGTCAGGTGGCTGTCCGTGACCATGTCCACCACCACATAGGGGCCGGTGCCGATGACGATGCCTGTTTCAAAGTCGCTGGCATCCACATCGATGATGCAGCCGTAGGGGTCCCCCAGATAGTTCATCAGGGCGGGATTGGGCTCGCTGGTGGTGATGGTGAGAACCTGCCCCTCTGCCTGAATGTCTACAATCTTGGTGTCGCTGGGGGCACGGTCGTGGACTGCAATCAGGCGGTCCAGGCACTGCTTGACAGCTGCTCCGTCCAGCTTCCGTCCGTTGGAGAAGGTGATGTTGTCCTGGAGGGTAATGGTCCAGGTGCAGTCTCCGTCGCTACTCCATTCCTTTGCCAGCCAGGGCTCCAGCTCCATGTTGTCGGTGTAATGCACCAGGGTCTCGCCGATGCCGTAGCGGATGCAGGCCCAGCCGTTGTAGGTGCGGTGGGGGTCCACCGTTTCCTCCCAGTTTTCCGAGTTGAAGGTGGTATCGCCGATGGTCATGACCTTCCCGGAAGCGGTGCTCTGGGTATCCGCCGGGGTGCTGCTTTTGCAGCCGGTGAGCAGAGAAACGGCAAGGCAAGCTGCCATCATGAGAAAAAGTGCTTTTTTCATTTTTTGTTTCCTTTCGTCCGTAATCTATAAAAGCCCGTGGGAATCACAGAACACTGTCAATGAGGCTTCGTGTATATTCGTTCCGGGGATGGGAAATCACCAGGTCCGGAGCCCCCTCCTCCACAATCCTGCCGTGATACATCACCAGTACCCGGTCGCAGAACTGCTGCACCAGGGAAATGTCGTGGCAGATGAACAGGATGGAAAGGCTATTCCCCTGCTGGGAGCGCAAATCCTTCAAAAGGCTCAGAATTTCCTGCTGCACCGTCACGTCCAGGGCAGAGGTGGCCTCGTCGCAGATCAGAAGCTTTGGTTTCACCGCCAGGGCCCGGGCGATTGCCGCCCGCTGGCACTGTCCGCCGCTGACCTGATGGGGATAGCGACCTGCAAACTCGGCAGGAAGTCCGCACCGGGCAAGCAGCCCCTTCACTTCTTCCCGGGTTTCCTTCCGGGACATCCCGGAATTTTCCAGGCTCTCCCCAATTCCGTCCCCCAGGGTCCGGCGGGGGTCAAAGGAATCTGCGGGATTCTGGAACACCATCTGCATGTTCCGGTAGACCTTCCGAAGCGCCCGCCCTTTCAGATGGGTAATATCCTGGCCGTCCAGAACAATGCGCCCCGATGTCACATCCACCAGTCGGCTGATTAGATTCACAGTGGTGGTTTTGCCACTGCCGCTTTCCCCGATGATCCCCAGGCACTGTCCGGGGCTCAGGTCAAAGCAGACGCCGTTGACGGCGGTGAAATTCTCCTGACCACTGCGGGAGAAAGTCTTTGTGAGATTTTCAACTTTCAGAATCGGTTCCATCTCATGCCCTCCGAAGCCTCGGCACAGCGGAAAGAAGCTGCCGGGTATACGCCTCCTGGGGGTTCCCAAGAACCTGCCGGGTCTGCCCGTATTCCACGGTCTCTCCGTTCTTCATCACCAGCACCTTGTCGGCCATAGCTTCGATGACACCGATGTTGTGAGTCACCAGAACAATGGCAGTACCGAAAGTCTTGCGTACCAGCAGCATTTCCTCTACCACCTGCTTCTGAACAGACACATCCAGGGCAGAAGTAGGCTCGTCAGCAAAAAGGACGCTGGGCTGCAAAAGCATGGCAGCGGCAATACCCACCCGCTGCTGCATTCCCCCGGACAGCTCAAAGGGGAAGCTCCCCAGCACCCGGCGGCCGTCTTCCAGGCCCAGCTTGCCCAGCAGCTCCAGGGCCCGATGGTAAAATTCGGATCTTGAAATCTTTTCATGCTCCCGCATAGCCTCATAGAGCTGTGCCCCCATGGTGCGGACGGGACAGAAGGCACTGCCTGTATTCTGGAAAATCATGCCCAGTTCCGGGCCGTTGAGCCGGCGCAGCTCCTTTGCCGGAAGATCTGGAAGATTCTTCCCCTTGTACCAAATATCCCCCCGGGTCACCATTGCGGTGCTTCCCAGAAGACCCATGGGGGCTTTGATCAGGGTGGATTTCCCACAGCCGCTTTCCCCCACGATGCCAAGAATCTCACCGGGTTTCAGGGTGAAGCTCACATCCTTCACAGCCAGAGCGCCGTTATAGGAGATGTCCACGTGGTCATATCGCAAAATTTCCTCCATCGGGTTACCTCCTTCTGGGATCTGCGTAGTCCCGGATGGTGTCCCCCAGCAGATTGAAAATCATGACGGAAAGAAAGATGGCAATGCCGGGAGAGAAGGTGATCCAGGGAGAGGTGGTCATCAGGCTCCGGGTGTCGCTCATCATGCTGCCCCACTCCGCAATGGGGGGCTTCGCCCCCAGCCCCAGAAAGCTCAGGGCTGCCAGCTCCATCATCATAGTGCCGATGTCCAGCACGGCGGTCACCAAAATGGGGCCCATGATGTTGGGAAGAAGGTGCCGGCAGACGATTTTCCAGTCACTGCTGCCGCTGAGTTTTGCGGCTTTCATCCAAGTGGTTTCCTTCTGGGCAAGGGTCTGGCTCCGGGCAAGCCGGGCATATTTGGGCCAGGAAATGGCTGCCAGTGCAAGGATGGCGTTTTGCAGGCCGCCTCCCAGCGCACCGGATACCGCCAATGCGAACACCAGCCCGGGGAAAGCCAGGAACATATCGGAAATGCGCATCAGCACCGTGTCCAGCCCCTTGCCCCGCCAGCCGCACACCACCCCCACGGCGGTGCCCACAGCGGTGATGATCCCCACCAGCAAAAGGGTGGAAAAAATACTGGTTCGGCTGCCCACAATGACCCGGGACAGCATATCCCGTCCGTATCGGTCCGTGCCCAGGGGATGCTCCCAGCTGGGGGGCTGCTTGGCAAGGTTCAAATCCTGCAAGTAAGGGTCATAAGGGGTCAGATGCTCCGAGAAAAAGGAAAAGAGAATCAGAAGGACAGCCAGGGTGCCGAAAAGAATCAGGCGGATTTTTACCCTGTCCTTTTTGATTTTCTGGCGGCGGATTGTGATTTCACCCATCCTGAACCACCCCCAGTCGGATTCTCGGGTCCAGGGTGTGATACAGAAGGTCAGTCATCAGATTGACCAGCACATAAATCACTGCCATCCAGACCACATAGGCCTGAATCATGGGGTAATCCCGCATGGTGATGGAATCCACCGCCAGCTTTCCCACCCCGTCCCACATGAATATACTCTCGATAATTGCCGTGCCCCCCAGGAGATTCCCTATGGACAGGGCAAGCAATGTGATGATGGTAAGCATGGCGGATTTGAGAACGCTTTTCCACAGGACAAGGAAGCTGCGGACCCCTCTTGCCTTTGCGCCGGTGACGTAGTCCTTGCTCAGCTCCTCCAGCACCGTGGCCCGCACCTGCCGCATATACTTGGCGGACATGGCAAGGGCCAGGGTCAGGGTGGGAAGCACGGCACTCTTTATGCTCAGTCCATGGGAAATAACGGGAAAAATCTTCAGTTCAATGGAGAAAATCTGCATGAAAAGCAGGGCCACAAAGAAATTGGGCAGGGAATTTCCCAGGAAGCTGAAAAACCGCAGAAAGTAGTCTGTGAATTTATCCTGCCGCACCGCCGCCAGAATCCCCAGGGGAATGGAGATGACCACCGTCATCCCAATGGACAGGGCAGTCAGCAGGAGGGTTGCCGGGAGCTTGGAAATAAATGTTCCGAATACATCCTTCCCGGAAACATAGCTCACTCCCATATCCCCCCGGAGCAGACCTCCCACCCAGGCAAGGTACTGGGTGAAAAAGGGCTTGTCCAGGCCCAGTTCTGCCCGTTTTGCGTCGATGATCTCCTGGGCTACGGCGCCCTTATCCCCGTAAAGCTCCGTAATGGCATCGCTGCCCGCCAGTCGCATCATGGCAAAGGACAAAAAGGTGATACCAATGAGGACGGGAATCAGCTGTAAAACTCTGTGGATGATATATTTTTTCATGATTTCTCCGTCCTTACCATAGGTTTGCCTGTTTTGCCATGCCGGTGGCTGAGGCTTACTGACCGAATGTCAGCGGCGCCCCGCCGCCCTTCCAACCCTCCACCAAAAACATAGGGGTGGAGGCGTTGTTGATTCGCTCTTCCTTTGTCCAGACCTGTTTCCAGACCTCTGTATCCGCTGCCGCCTCCATTCCCAGCCCCCGGAGTACCTTCAGATCCCAGGCCGGGCGGTTCCGGGCGGACAGGGGTGCCTGTCGTGCAATGGCCTCCATGGCGTTTACGTCCGTTCCGGCAGTTTCGTCCCGGACATCCGAGGCCTGGAGATTCTCCCGGTCCAGGGCGTGAGCCGCCTTTGCCTCCTCGTCCCAGAGGTAGCGATACCAGTTGGCATCGAAGTTCAGTAGCAGGCCCCCGGGTTTCAGCACCTCCATCCACTGGGCATAGGCTTTCTCCGGGTGGGGCAGGTTCCAGGTCAGGTTCCGGGTCACCAGCACATCAAAGGAAGCGGCAGGGAAGCTCAGCTGCTCGGCATTCATCTGCCGGAAGTCAATTCTCTTCAAAAGGGCGCCTGCATTGCGCCTTGCTTCCTCCAGCATGGTTGCGGTGTAGTCCACCGCCGTTACCTGGTAGCCCATCTCCGCCAGAATAATGGCAAAAAAGCCCGGGCCGGTGCCCACATCCAGCACCCGAATCTGAGATGGCTTCTTCCCTGGAAACCGGGCGGCAATGCGTCGGGAGATGACGCTCCGCCAGACGGATTTCTGGTTGGAGGCCAGCTCCTCCTGATTGACCCCGGAGTAGCCGGAGGCCCGGTTCGTCCAGTAGTGGATGTTTTCTTCTTCGTAGGTGGCAAACTGTTTCATGGAAAAACTCCTTTGTGAATGGGAACCCCGCCCGGTTTTATTTCTGGGCCATAATCTCGAACATGGGTGCGGTGGTCAGATCCAGCGCCCCCAGCAGCCGCTGACCGGCATGGGTATCCGTCTGGCAGCCGGAAAACCCGATTTTTGTCAGCACCTGACAGTCCCAAGCCGGGCGGGACTGGCCGATGTCCAGGGAGAGGGTGATGCGGTCGTTTTCCTGCTGCAGGGCCTCGGTCATGCCCAGGTGGCCGTAGGGGCTGTCCGGGGCGACCTTCCGGTTCTGGCTGCTGTGGCTGCGCACATGGGCGGCATACTCCGCATCAAAGTTCAGCAGCACCCCGCCGGGTTTCAGCACCCGGAACCACTCCCCATAAGCCCTCTCCGGGTGGGGAAGGGTCCAGGTGAGATTCCGGCTGATGACCAGGTCAAAGGTGCCGTCCGGATAGGTAAGTGCCTGGGCATCCATCTCCCGGAAGGCAATCTCCAGCTTCCGCTGGGCCGCCAGAAGCCGGCCTTCCTCCAGCATGGCGGGGGTCAGGTCGATGGCCTCCACCCGGTGCCCCAGCTGGGCCAGAAGCACCGCAAAAAAGCCGGTGCCGGTGCCCACATCCAGAATGTCCAGCTTCCTTCCCGCCGGCAGGAACCGCTGAATCTCCCGGAGCCACCGCTGCCCCATCTCATTTTCCAGCTCGTTTTTTCGTACTATTCCAAAATCATGGGAACGCTGTGTCCAGTAGTTCTTCACCCGCTGCTCCATTTTTATATTCATGTAACGATCCTTCCTCTGCCAATTCACCGTAGGCAATCATTGGTTTGCCCTTTTCAATGCCAAGGGAAATTGTTTGGTATAGAATAACGCCCTCCGTTTCCCCATAAATGCCGCAAACAGGTGCGCCGTAAATATCCCGGATTTCCCCAAGAATCTCCCCTTTGTTGATGCGGTCGCCGGGATGCTTTCGGGGGTACCAGCAGCCACTGACAGGAGAGTCTACATAATATCCTTTTTGAATCACCTTGTGGATATTTTGTGCAGCGGGGGCGTCTGACAGGAACCCCAAGCCCCGCAGAATGTTCTTTACATCCGCTATATCCGCAAGCACCTCGTCTTCATGGAGCAACCCGCTGCCGCCGCGTTCCAGAATGATTGCCGGAACACCGCATTGGCCAGCATAGCTGTAAAAGCCATTCTTTGACGTGGAACGTACCAGATATGCCGCACTTGTCAGCTCCGCAATTTGCTGGGACATTTTGCATACCTTAGGTTCTGCTGCGTCATGGAAATAAACATGAGGGGTCAGTGCCTCGCAGAAGCCCCCGGAATGTAAGTCTACCAAATAGTCGGTATTCCCAATGATTTCTGCTTCCAGAAAAGCTGCCAGCCGCTGGGTTTGTGTACCATTCCTATCCCCGGGAAAAGCCCGGTTCAGGTTCTTCCCGTCCAAGGGTACCACATCTGAGCTGCGGCTGATGAAGCCAGCGTAGTTACAGCAATGCAGGAGCAAAACCGTTCCCTGCACCATTCCCGGCTCCAGTTCCTGTGCCAGACGAATGACAGCTTCTATGCCGATATACTCCCGACTGTGAACGCCTGCGGAAATGGTTATGGTATTTCCGGGCGCACCGCCGCAGATCATTGTGACAGGGATGGTCATATCTGTTCCCGGAACAGAGAGGACAATGTGCTTTTTTGAATTTGGTTCGTAATTCATCGTTGGTTCCCCTTTTTCACAAGCATAACACCACACCCTTTGTCTGAAAGTGTGGTGTTATGCTTGTGATATGCCGTGAAATGCTGGCATGATTCGTGTAACAAAAATAAACAGATTGGTTATTTGGAACGGAATGGGCAGGCGGATTGTTTTTCTGCCCGGAATACATTTTCCGGCATGTCCTTTCAGACTATACAGGTGACTGGAAGGTATAAGTCACGGAGCTTTCTCCTTGCACCTTGGAGAAAAACGCCCCACTATTTCCCCAAATAGTGAGGTGTTTTCCTTTTACTGTGAGTGTATTAACCAATGGCGTTATCATATCACAGCGGACTGCACTACGGAAGCCCCCGGGGGGGATGGTTTCGGATAGCCGGGGTATCCCGGGGTCAGGGTTGTTTTGTGGAGATTTCATAAAATATCCACAAAAAGTCAGGATAAAACAGCTTACAGATAACCGAATACCGGAAATGCTTTGTGCACTTCTCCAAAAGCAAAGCCTGATTTGTGCCCGCTCCCCCTTGCTGTAAGGGAAAGCCACAGCATTCTCCATGCCCCCGGGGAGCTTCCGAAGATTCCATTCTATGATATAATTCTTTTGTAATGTTGAGAGCAGTCTGAAGTGATTTCCGATCCTATAGAAATGGCCGTACTTGGTGGGGAACCGCTCCAGTGAGTGCGGCACATTTCTTATCAGGCATAAAAATCGCTGTGCTCACTTTTTACGCTCTGACTATACCAAGCCTGATTCGGTTATGGGAGCTCCATGAGGGGAAAAAGGTATCTGAAATGAAGGCATGAATAATTCAGAAAACTGAACTGCCCGCTATCAAGCAGACAGACGAAAAACAGAATTTGTTTTTCCGGGATCTCGGAAATGAGGTCCTGGTTTTCTTTTGGCAGATAGCTGCGGTAAGTTGTCGGCAGCAGACAATTCAGCTTGATTTAACTGTTGAACGGGCAGAAAACATTTTCTATTTCCATGCAACGGATGCCTTGTCATCAATAAGAAGATATCCTTCTGTTTACACATTGGTTACGCTGTGATATAATAGCGTAAATAACATCACGCATTAAGAGGGGGGAAAGATATGGGAAGAAAGGAAGAACAGATTGCCATATACTCCCGGAAATCCAAATTCACCGGAAAGGGTGAAAGTATCGGCAATCAGGTGGAGCTGTGCAAAGAGTATGTCCGCAATGTGTTTGGCGAGGAATATGTGGATCGCTGCGTTGTCTTTGAGGATGAAGGATTCTCCGGCGGCAATCTCCAAAGACCGGACTTTAAGCGGATGATGGCCGAGGTGCGCAAGCACAGGTTCAAGGCAATTGTTGTTTATCGGCTGGACAGAATCAGCCGTAATATCAGCGACTTTACCGGCCTGATTGATGAACTGACCAAGCTGGATGTATCCTTTGTGTCCATCAAGGAACAGTTTGACACTGGCACGCCTATGGGCAGAGCCATGATGTTTATCATCTCTGTGTTTTCTCAGTTGGAGCGGGAAACCATTGCCGAGCGTATCCGGGATAATATGCACGAACTGGCAAAGACGGGGCGGTGGCTGGGGGGCACTACCCCCACGGGCTTTCAGTCCGGCGCCGTCAGTAAGATCACCATTGACGGAAAAGAGAGAAAGTCTTACAAGCTGATTCCCCTTCCGGAGGAAATCGAAATTCCCAAAATGATTTTTGATCTGTATCTGGAAACGGACTCTTTGACTGCTGTGGAAGCAGAATTGCTGCGCCGGAGAATCAAGACCAAAAAGGGAAAGGATTTCACCCGTTTTGCCATCAAGGCAATTTTGCAGAATCCTGTCTATATGGTGGCAGATGAAGATGCCTACCATTACTTCGTCCAAAAAGAAGCGGAGGTCTGCTTCCCTAAGGAAGCCTTTGACGGCAGCTGCGGTATTATGGCATATAACCGTACAAACCAGGAAAAGGGAAGAGCCACCCAGCTGCTTCCGGTGAGCCAGTGGATCGTTGCAATCGGAAAGCACCCCGGTGTGGTTCCTTCCAAGCAGTGGATTCATGTGCAGGAATCTCTGGAGAGAAATAAATCGAAGGCATATCGCAAGCCCCGGAACAATGAAGCCTTGTTGACCGGTTTGCTGTATTGCGCCTGCGGAGAGAGAATGTATCCCAAGCTGTCCCAGCGGAAAGCCGCCTCCGGTGAGGTTATTTACACTTATGTATGCAAGATGAAGGAACGGAGCAAACGGGAACGCTGCAACCGTCGCAACGCAAACGGCAATATTCTGGATGCAGCGATTCTGGAACAGCTCAAGGCTTTGACGGAACAGGACAGCAGCTTTGTTGCCCAACTGGAAAAGAGCCGTGCGTTCTATACCGGCAAGCGGGAGCAGTACGAAAAGCAGATGGAAGATCTCCGGGCAGAGTATGGGCGGAACGAGCAGACAATCAATGGCTTGATCGACAGCCTGGGCATGGTTGGGGAATCCGTTGCCAAGCCTCGTATTCTGAAGCGCATGGAAGAATTGTCCCAGGTGAACCGGGAGGTTGAGAACCGTATCCATGAATTGGAAGGTCTCATCAATGCCAATGCCCTTAGTGATGATGCGTTCGATTTGCTGCGGCAGATGTTGTCCACGTTCCGTACCAGCATGGAGGATATGTCCGTCGAAGAGAAGCGAGCGGCAATCAGAACCGTTGTCCGCAAGGTAATCTGGGACGGTGTGAATGCCCATGTGGTTTTGTTTGGCGCAGACGAGGGCGAAATTGAATTCCCCCATATGGATGACAGATTCCCTCGCATAGACGACGAAAGCGGCGAAGAAGAACCCCTGGAAGCCTTGGAAGATGTGGATTCTGAGGATTTGGAGGAGGAAAATAGCGGCCTGGGAAAAACGAAACCCTCCAACGGTTCTGAAACGCGTTGGGGGGAGGATAGCAAATGAGATTCTCATGCACTTCCGCAGCCAGAAAAAAAGCGCCCAGGATGTGTCCCTCTCGGACTACATCGACACAGGTAGCGATGGGGCGGCGCTATCTCTCATGGACGTGGTGGGGGATGGGCCGGATATGCTGGAGCAGATGGCCACGGCAGAGCAGGTGGGGCAGCTGCGCAAAGCTGTGGAGGTGTGTCTGACGGAACAGGAGCGGCAGGTGATTGTGCTGCGGTACGGACTGGGGGGCGGGAGTCCCTGCCGCCAGCGGGAGGTGGCGGAGCGCTGCGGCGTGAGCCGCAGCTATGTCTCCCGGATTGAGAAGCGGGCGTTGGAAAAACTCCGCCGCTTTCTAACCGGGAGTCCATAGTTTCCGACGGGCACGGTGTTAGCTGTAGATTGACGGCTGGTACTTCGACAACGAGATGATATGGGTGCGTAAAAGGGAAAAGCCAAAGACCTGCACCAAAGGCTCCCTTGTCAAAGGGAGCTGGCAAAAATCTTTGATTTTTGACTGAGGGATTCACAGCAGGCACTATCGATAAGCTGAAACCCTATGTGTAAGGGTACGCACCCCATAGCTCCCTCCGGGAGGGAGCTGGCACGGCGATAGCCGTGACTGAGGGAGCCAGCGGGGGGTAAGCTGATGGTTTGATTTTGGGGTGGTACTTGATAAAGGTTATAGACACCCCAACCTCAACCGCAGTAACGATACCGGGCGGGTCAGGGAAGTGACGAGTAGTAGAAAGCCACCGTGCGAAATTGGCTGCGGGCACTGCCCGCCGATACCGGGCGGGTCAGGGAAGTGGCGACCTGCATAAGCTACCGAGCGAAATTGACACCGGAGGCACTCCGGGCGCTTGCCAGCGGGGCCATACTTTCTTGCTCCGGCAAGAAAGTAAGGAAAGTTGTCCGGCTTAAGGGGAAAACAACTCACTCCCGTTCGGTGTTTTCCCCTTAAGAATCCCCCCTAACCATCGGGAGATTGACCCTTCGCTTTGGCTCGGGTGGTATGTTTTGGCTACTGCCCCCGTTTTGGGTTGTGGTTTTTGGGGCGCTTCTTTCCCACGCTGTCGATTGGAAGATGGAAAAAGCCCGGTATCGCACAATGGAACGATACCGGGCGCAAAAAGGCTCCCTTGCCAAAGGGAGCTGGCGCCGGAGGCGACTGAGGGATTTACAGCTGGCACTTTCCAAAAGTACAAGCCTATGTGGAAACTTGCCAGCCTGAGGAATCCCCCCGCCTCGGCGTTGCCGAGGCACCCCCCTTTCGCAAGGGGGGCTTTGGTCTACGCACCTACTGCACCGCAGTAACGATACCGAGCGGGTCAGGGAAGTAACGATTCGCAGAAGATTACCGTGCGAAATTGGCTGCGGGCACTGCCCGCCGGCGACTCGCCGCTGATACCGGGTTTTTTAGTGAATAGGTTAGGTGGGTTAGTCGTCAATGTTGGAGGTGGCTACCACCTGAGCACCGTACAGGTCCTCCATGAGCACCTGGCCCAGGGCTATGGGGGCGTTTACCGGGAGGGATTTGAGGACCTCCATGGCCTCCATCAGCTTGTCCCGGGGGATGGGGGCGGCGGTTTTGACGCTTACTATGGTGTGTTCCCGGTTTGCTACCCGCAAGGTGGTGGTGAGGGTGCGCATGGGGCAGGTGACTTCCTGGCGGGCGTAGTCCTCTCCTCTGGGGCAGGTGTTGCCGGTGACGGTGAGGGTGTCCAGGTCAACTTCCAGGGCGCAGCCTCTGGGACAGATGATACAAGAAAGGTTTCGTTTCATTTCACCACCTCCATCTCCACCCGGATGGGTTCCCGGACGTGGGCGGTCAGTTCCCGGGAGAGGGTGATGCGCTCCATCTCGCCGGGGACGGCTCTGGGGCGGCGAACCTGGCGCAGTACCTGTTCTCCGGCCCGGACCCGGTATACAACCGCCCCGGAGGGCTTGCTCACCCGGAAGGACAGCACCCCCTCCTCACCGGGGGTGAGGGACTGGGGCACCACGTACCGGATGCCCTCTCCCGGCTCCACCGGAAGGGTCTCTCTCCGCCGGGTCTTTCCCAGGGCAAAGGCGGCGGCGGCTTTTCCTGCCCGCTCTCCTTCCTGGGTTACATAATCTACCAAATCGTGGACTTGCAGCACGTTGCCGCAGGCGAAAATCCCCGGCACCCGGGTCTGGCATTGGCTGTCCACCAATGGGCCGCCGGTGATGTTGTCCAGGGGGACGCCAGCCTGCCGGGACAGCTCGTTTTCCGGAATCAGCCCCACGGAAAGAAGCAAGGTGTCACATTCTACATACCGCCGGGTGGCGGCAATGGGGCGGCGCTGACCGTCCACCTCCACCAGGGTCACCCCTTCCACCCGCTCTTTTCCGTGAATCTCCTCCACAGTGGTGGAAAGGTACAGAGGAATCCCAAAATCCTCCAGGCATTGGACGATGTTCCGGGTAAGACCGCCGGGGTAGGGCATGATTTCGCACACCGCTTCCACCTTTGCCCCCTCCAGGGTCATCCGCCGGGCCATAATCAGGCCGATGTCCCCGGAGCCCAGGATCACCACCCGCTTTCCCGGGAGGAACCCCATGCAGTTGATGAGCTTCTGGGCGGTTCCGGCGGTGTAGACGCCGGCGGGGCGGGTACCGGGAATCCCCAGAGCCCCCCGGCTCCGCTCCCGGCAGCCCATGGCCAGCACCACAGCCCCGGCCTGAATCTGGCGAAGCCCCTCCGGACTTTGTACCGTCACCAGCCGCTCCGGGCTTAGGTCAATCACCGTGGTGTCCCGGTACAGGGGGATGCCCCGGTTTTCTGCTTCCTGGGCATAGTGGGCTCCGTACTCCGGCCCGGTCAGCTCCTGCCCCAGGGTGTGGAGGCCAAAGCCCGGGTGGATGCACTGGCGGAGAATCCCCCCGGGGGCGGACTCTCTGTCCAGCAGGAGCACATCGGCTCCTGCATCGTAAGCGGCGGCAGCGGCGGCAAGACCTGCCGGACCCGCCCCGATGACCACCACATCATGCTTTTCCATAGTCTGCTCCTTTCCCCAGCAGCCGGGAGTCGCCCCCCGCCTTGGTCACTTCCTCCGCCGGAATCCCCAGGCTTTCTGCCAGGGTGGTGAGAATGGTGGGGGTGCAGAAGCCCCCCTGACACCTGCCCATCATGGCCCGGGTACGGCGCTTGATGCCGTCCATATCCAGGGGCCGGGGATTGACGGCGCAAGCCCCCCGGATTTCTCCCAGGCTCACCTGCTCGCACCGGCACACAATCTTTCCGTACTCCGGGTGCTCATGGATGTATGCGTCCTTTTCTTCCAGAGAAAGCCCCCGGAAGAAATGGGGATTTTCCCGGATGGGGTTGAAATGGGGATTTTCCTCCTTGGGAAGGGGCAGATTTTCGGCTATGTAGCGACCCAGCGCCACACAGCAGCTCAGCCCCGGGGAGTCGATGGCGGCGGCGTGGAAAAGCCCCGGCACGGTCTGGGAAGGCCCCAAGAGGAAGTCCTTTCCCGGGGTGGAAGCCCGGATGCCCGCAAAGGCGGCAATCACCTGCCGGTAATCTACCCCCGGCACACTTTTCCTGCCCAGGGTTTTCACCGTATCCAGCCCCTGGCGGGTGGTTCCGGTGCAGTCCCCATTGGGGACGCTCTGGGCGGTGGGGCCGACTAAGAGGTTTCCGTCCACCGTGGGGGTCACCAGGATTCCCTTGCCCTTTTGGGTGGGCACCTGGAAGATGGTGCGGCTGACCAAAGTGCCCTGGCTCTTGTCCAGGAGCACATATTCTCCCGCTCTTGGGAGGATTTCCGGGAGGGGGTCTCCTGCCAGCCGGGCAATCTCCCCGGCGTGGACTCCGGCGCAGTTTACAATCCACTGAGCCTGCACCTGCTCCCCCTGACTGCTGGTGAGGACAAAGCCCTCATCCTTCCTTTGAATGTCTGTCACCCGGAAGTTCCGGTAAAGGGCTACGCCGTTGTCCATGGCGTTTCCCACGGCGGCGATGGTCAGCTCATAGGGGCAGATAATCCCGGAGGTGGCGGCAAGAAGCACCCCGGTCACCATGGGAGAAAGCCCCGGCTCCAGAGCCCTGGCTTCCTCACCGGTGAGGAGGGACAGGCCGGGAATCCGGTTTTCCTGACCCCGGCGGTAAAGCCCCTCCAGCTGGGCGTTCTCCTCCGGGGAGAAGGCGCAGACGAAAGCGCCGTTGTTTTTGTGAGGCACATGAAGCTCCCGGGCGGCTTCGTACAGGAGGGGATTTCCCTCCCGGTTGAACCGGGCTTTGAGAGTCCCCGGCTCCGGGTCGTATCCGGCGTGGATGATGCCGGAGTTGGCCTTGGAGGCTCCCATGGCCACGTCGTTTTCCGCTTCCAAAAGACAAATTTTCAGTCGGTACCGGGAAAGCTCCCGGGCAGCCATGGCGCCCACCACCCCGGCACCGATAATTGCCACCTGATATTCCAAGGAAAAACCCTCCTTTATGGGTGTTGTATAGTTAGTATAACTTATCCAGGGGATTTTGGCAACTGTTTGTGAAAATTTGCTTAAATATTTTTACTCTACTGTGGGTAGAGAGGAAAAAACCGGGATTCCACCAGGACGTTCCCCCTTTTTCACCGGTAGATTGCCATTGGCCTGGTTTTTCTGTTACAATGACAAAAAAGAAATGGGCCCTTTGCCCGGAAAGAAAAGGAGCGATCCCTATGGGTTTTCAGATTTTTACCGACTCGGCAGCCAACCTGCCCACCCCCTTTGCCAAAGAACATAACATCGGCGTGCTGTGCCTGTCCTACTGCATAGAGGGCAAGAGCTACCAGTGCCCCGATTCCGAGAACTTTGACTATCCTGCCCATTATGCGGCCATGATGGACGGCCCGGTCATCACCACCAGCCAGGTCACCCCGGGGCAGTACATGGAGCAGCTGGAGCCGGTGCTGGAAGCCGGGGAGGATGTGCTGTTCGTGTCCCTGGCCTCCGGAATCAGCGGCTGCTACGCCTCCGGCTGCATGGCCCGGGAGCACCTGCTGGAAAAGTATCCCCAGCGGGAAATTGTGATGGTGGACAGCATGGGTGCCGGCATGGGTGAGGGAATTCTGGTGACCAAGGCTTTGGAGTTTAAGGCCCAGGGCATGACCGCCCGGGAGGCCGGGGAGAAGCTGGAGGCCCTGAAGAAGAAATTGTGCCAGATTTTCTCCGTGGATAACCTCATGTACCTGAAAAAAGGCGGCCGCCTCTCCGGCGCCGCTGCCCTGGTGGGTTCGGTGCTGAACATCAAGCCTCTGCTGAAAGGCTCCGCCGAAGGCAAAATCGTCCCCTTCGGCAAGGTGCGGGGAAGAAAAGCGCTCCTGAACCGCCTGGCAGAGATTTACAAGGAGCGGGTGGTGAACCCCGGTGAGCAGATTGTGGCCATCTCCCACTGCGACTGCCTGGCGGACGCCCAGTACCTGAAAGAGCAAATCCTCTCCGCCCACGCTCCCAAGGAGCTGTGGGTGGTAAACCACGAGCCGGTCACCGGCTCCTACCTGGGCAAAGGCGGCATCGCCCTGTTCTTCCTGGGAGACGAGGACGTGCGGAACATCTGAAAAAAGGGGAGCGGCCACGAAAGCGGCCGCTCCTTATATATATGACGCCCGGCGTGCCGCCGGTGTCAATTTCGCTCGGTAGCTGATGCAGGTCGTCACTTCCCTGACCCGCCCGGTATCGTTACTGCGGTGGAGGTCGGGGTGTCGATAACCTCTATCAAGTACCAACCCAAAATCAAACCGGAACTGCACGGCCCGCTGGCTCCCTCAGTCACCTGCGGTGACAGCTCCCTCCCGGAGGGAGCTATGGGGAGCGTACCTCTCCACATTGGTTTGCTGCTTTTGGGGAAGTGCCTGCTGTGGAATCCCTCAGTCACGCCTCCGGCGTGCCAGCTCCCTTTGACAAGGGAGCCGCGGCGTGCCGCCGCAGTCAATTTCGCACGGTAGCTTTCTGCGAATCGTTACTTCCCTAACCCGCCCGGTATCGTTCTATGTGCGATACCGGGCTTTTTCGTGCTCTCCATCGACAGCGTGGGAAATAAACGCCCCCAAACCCCACAAGCCAAAACGGGGGCAAAAGCTGAAACCCCGCACCCGAGCCAAAGCGAAGGGTCAATCTTCCGATGGTTAGGGGGGATTCTTAAGGGGAAAACACCGAACGGGAGTGAGTTGTTTTCCCCTTAAGCCGGCTTCTTTGCTTACTTTCTTGCCGGAGCAAGAAAGTAAGGCCCCGCTGGCAAGCGCCCGGAGTGCCTCCGGTGTCAATCTCGCTCGGTAGCTGATGCAGGTCGTCACTTCCCTGACCCGCCCGGTATCGGCGGGCAGTGCCCGCAGACAATTTCGCACGGTAATCATTTGAGAATCGTTACTGCCCCTCCAGTGCCCGGTATCGTTACTGCTGTGGAATAGGGCGTGTGGAAAGTCTCCAGCAAGTACCGCCCCATTATGAAACCGGAACTGCGCCGCCCGCTGGCTCCCTCAGTCACCTGCGGTGACAGCTCCCTCCCGGAGGGAGCTATAAGCCTGTGCCACTTCACATTGGCTTGTGCTTTTGGGGAAGCGCCTACTGTGAATCCCTCAGTCACGCCTCCGGCGTGCCAGCTCCCTTTAGCAAGGGAGCCTTTTTGCGCCCGGTATCGTTCTATGGTGCGATACCGGGCTTTTTTCTATCTTCCAATCGACAGCGTGGGAACGAAGAACCCCAAAATCCCACGAACCCAAACGGGGGCAGGGGCTAAAACCCAGCACCCGAGCCAAAGCGAAGGGTCAATCCCGGATGGTTCCACCCGGGGGATTCTCAAGGGGGGAGCAATTCGAGCGGGAGCGAGTTGCTCCCCCCTTGAGCCGGCTTCTTTGCGTACTTTCTTGCCGGGGCAAGAAAGTACGGCCCCGCTGGCAAGCGCTTGCAGAAAACCGATTGGAGAAGAGACTCAAAGGTTATAACCGGGTGTCGATAACCACCAGCAAGTACTACCCTACAGCAAACCGTCAGTTTGCCCCCCGCTTGCTCCCTCAGTCACCTGCGGTGACAGCTCCCTCCCGGAGGGAGCCATGTGCCTGTGCCACTTCACATTGGCTTGTGCTTTTGGGGAAGTGCTTACTGTAATCCCAGTCACGCCTCCGGCGTGCCAGCTCCCTTTGACAAGGGAGCCTTTGGGTGCACTGCCGATACCGGGCGGGTCAGGGAAGTAACGAGCAGCAGAAAGCTACCGTGCGTATTGACAGCGGCGGCACGCCGCCTTTGGCTTGTCCCTTTTACGCACCCAATATCATCTCGTTGTCGAAGTACAAGTCGGCAATTTACGGCTTACACCGTGCCAGCTCCCTTTCGTAAGGGAACCTTTGGTAGCACTGACGATACCGGGCATTTTTAGTGAATAGTGAAGAGTGAAGAGTGAATAGGTTCGGCGGCAAGCCGCCGATACCGGGCGGGTCAGGGAAGTAACGAGCAGCAGAAAGCTGCCGTGCGGAATTGTCCGCGGGCACTGCCCGCCGCCGCTCAGGAGCAGCGGTTTTGCTGGTCGGAGAGCATGATGCTGATGATTTCCGAGTCTGTCAGCCGCATGCCCTGGGCGGCAAGACGGTAGACATTGCGGATGGTGCTCTCCACGCCCTTGCTCACAATGCCGTCGCCCCCCATAAACTCGCTGCCCTGGCGGTACATCTCCATGCCTAAGAGCCCCGCCTCTACGGCGGAGGCAATCTTGGCGGCGCAGCTGGCTTTGGCACCGTCGCAGATGACGCCGGAGTTGATGGCCAGGGCATTGACCACCGTGTGGGCTACCTGCTCGTAGCCGCCGCCCAGAAGATAGGTGATACCGGCGGCAGCACCGCAGCCGGCGCTGATGGCACCGCAGTAGGCAGACAAAGGGCCGATGCCCTGCTTTAAGTGAATGGTGGTAAGGTTTGACACCACCAGAGCCCGGTAGAGCTTCTCCTGGGGCAGACCCAGCTCCCGGGCGTAGACAATCACCGGCACGGAGGCGGTGATGCCCTGGTTGCCGGAGCCGGAGTTGATGACCACCGGCTTCTCGCAGCCGCCCATCCGGGCGTCGGAGGCCGCCGCCGCATAGGCTTTGGCCTTGGTGTATACGGAGGGTTCCCGGCAGGCAAGAAGCACCTGACCGATTCTGGCGCCGTAGTTCCGGGTCAGACCCTCCTGGGCGATGTCCATGTTGCAGGTAATCTGGCGGTCCAGAATGGGGGCTACATCCGAAATTTCCACCTCGTCGGCAAAGGTCACAATGTCGGAAATCTCCATTTCCGCCGCCTGCTTCTCTACCTCGGGCTTCCCCAGCCCCTTCTCGTACCGGATTTCCCCATCCCGGCTGACCTGTACCACATTGGTGTGGTCTCCGGCGATGCGGCAGAGGCTGGTGTGCTCCCCTGCTGTCAGCCGGATGCAGATGTCAAATACCTCTCCCGTCTGGGATTCCTCCACGGAGAAGGCTGCGGCTTTCAGATAATTTTCAATCTCTTTTTTCTGCTCCGGGGTCACCTGGGAGATGACCAGGAGCTTATTGGTGGGGTCTCCGGCGATGATACCGGCGGCGGCAGCGGCTTCCAGACCGTGCATCCCGTCGGTGTTGGGGACGATGACGCTTTTCACATTTTTGATAATGTTGCTGCTGACGCAGATCTCCACCCGCTCCGGGCGCTGGGGCAGCTCCGCCGCCGCCAGAGCCGCCGCATAGGCTACGGCGATGGGCTCGGTGCAGCCCATGGCAGGCACCAGCTCCTCCTTTAAGATATGCAGAAAATGGTCATATTTCTGTCTGTCCATCTTGTGTCCTCTTTTCAAAAAATTTCCTAACCATAACTATACAGGAAAATCGGGATTTTTCAAGTATTTTCCCCGGATTTCTCCCGGGAAGACAAGGAGCCCAGGATTTCTTCCCAATGTTTCCAATTTTGCGTAATTGTCCGCTTTTTGTTGACAGATTCCCTGGGGAATGATATAATTTTTTATGTTTTGGCAAAAAATAAAACGCCCCGCATCTGGCGGGGAATGGGAAAGGGGAAGCTTTGGTTATGCATGGATTTTCTGAGCCTTTTCCCCTGAAACCCCGGCTGGGAGACCTGCTTGCCGTCCTTTTGGTGGCGGTGCTGGGGGTGGGAGTGTTCCTTGCCTTTCTTCCCGGCAGCTCCCAGACCCCGCAGACCCTGGAAATCTATCAGGATGGGCAGCTTCTTCGCCGGGTGTCCCTTACGGAGGATCAGACCTTTGTGATGGAAGGGGCGTACAAAAATACGGTGGAGATTCGAGGGGGACGGGTGGCCATCGTGGAATCCGACTGCCCCGGGGAGGACTGTGTCCACTCCGGCTGGTGCAACACCCCTGGCCAGAGTATCGTGTGCCTGCCCAACCGGGTGGAGCTGCGGATTCTGGGCACCCCTCAGGAAGGAGAGGTGGACGGTGTTTCGGGATAAGGAAAGTTTTTCGGGACCCCGGCAGATTGCCGCCGGGGCCATGCTCACCGCTCTGGCTCTGGCCCTTTCTTACACGGAGCGGTTCATCCCCTTGCAGCTCCTCATCCCCCTGCCCGGGGTAAAGCTGGGGCTTGCGAACCTCATTACCCTCTTTGCCCTGTACTTCTGGGGGGCAGGACAGGCCCTGGGGATTCTTGTTTTGCGGTGCTTTTTAGGAGCGGTGTTCGGGGGCGGTATCACCGGGCTTTTGTTCTCCCTGACAGGAGGGCTTCTGGCTCTGGGGGTCATGACCCTTGCCCGGCGGATTCGGTGGCTCTCCATTTATGGGGTGAGCATCCTGGGCGCTGCCGCCCACAACATTGGCCAGATTGCCGCCGCTGTGCTTCTGATGCACTCGGTGTATGTGGCAGCCTACCTTCCCTGGCTGCTGCTGGTGTCCTTGCTCACAGGGAGCCTCATGGCTTTCTGTGCCGCCGGATGCTTCCGGGGACTGCTTTCCGCCGGATTCCGGCCTACCACGTAAAAAAGCTGATTCTCCTCCCCCTCAAAAGGGAGAGGTCATACCATAGATACATTTATATATTGGAGGAACCCACATGAAAAAAATCATTGCTCTGACCCTGGCCCTGCTTCTGGCCCTGACTGCCTTCACCGGCTGCCGTGCCACCGCAGTGGTAGGGGTGACCCAGCCCACCGAAACCACCAAGCCCACGGAAACCCAGCCTCTGGGTGACGACGCCGTGAAAACCGGCCTGAGTATGACCACCACCCTGTCTTCCAGCAAAAATGCCGGAGAAGAGGCAGGACTGTCCCAGGCGGATGTGACCATGGTGGCTGTCACCGTGGATGAGAAGGGTGTCATCGTCCAGTGCGTCATTGACGGTGTTCAGGCCAAGGTGAACTTCGACAGCACCGGTGCCATCACCAGCGACACGAATGCTGACGTCCTGTCCAAGAACCAGCTGGGGACGGATTACGGCATGGGCAAGTACAGCCCCATCGGTAAGGAGTGGAACCAGCAGGCTCAGGCCCTGGCAGACTACGTGGAGGGCAAGACCCTGGAGGAAGTGAAGGGCATTGCCATCACTGAGGAGGGTAAGGCTGCCGACGCCGACCTGTCCTCCTCCGTCACCATCGCCATTGCCGGGTTCATCCCTGCCATCGAGGCGGCGGTGATGGGCGCCCAGAACCTGGGTGCCAAGGCTTCCGACACCTTGAAGCTCACCACCACCACTTCTGTTGCCAGCAGCAAGAGCGCAACCGCAGAAGAAGCAGGCCTTGCTCAGGCAGACTGCTACGCCGCTGCCCTGACCTTGGAAGGGGAGACCATCACCTCTGCCGCCATCGACTCTGTCCAGGCCAAGGTGAACTTTGACAATACCGGCGCCATTACCACGGACCTGACCGCCCAGGTGCTCACCAAGAACCAGCTGGGTGCGGATTACGGCATGGGCAAGTACAGCCCCATCGGCAAGGAGTGGAACGAGCAGACCGCTTCCTTCTGCCAGTATATCACCGGCAAGACCATCGACCAGGTGCTGGGCATTGCCATCAACCAGGACAACAAGCCGGCAGATGCCGACCTGGCTGCTTCCGTGACCATTTCCATCGGCAGCTTCCTGGAGCTGGTCTCCCAGGCAAAGTAAGATGAAGCGGTTTTTGCCCCTTCTTCTGGCAGTCCTCCTTCTGGGGGGCTGCACCCCCAAGGAGCCTCAGGAGAGCCGGTATCAGGCTACCTTTCTGGAGCTTTTTGACACGGTGACCACCATTGTGGGCTATGCCCCTTCGGAGGAGGCTTTCCAGGAGACCGCCCAAGACATTCACGATGCCCTGGAAAGCTACCACCAGCTCTTTGACATCTACAACACCTACCCCGGGGTGGTGAATCTCAAAACCCTCAACGAGACCGCAGCTACCGCCCCGGTGAAGGCGGACGAGAAGATTATAGAGCTTCTCAAGTTCTGCCGGGAGGTGTACGATGCCACCTCCGGCAAAGTAAACATCGCCATGGGAAGCGTCCTGCAGCTGTGGCACGATGCCCGGGAAGATGGCATTGCCGACCCGGCAAACGCCAAACTTCCTCAGGAGGAAGCCCTTACAGAGGCTGCCAAGCACGGGGATCTTTCCCAGCTGATTCTGGACGAAGAAGCGGGGACGGTGTTCTATGCCGACCCGGAGATGAGCCTGGATGTGGGTGCCATTGCCAAGGGCTACGCCCTGGAGCAGGTGTGCAAAACCGCACCGGAAGGGCTCTTAATCAGCGTGGGGGGAAACGTCCGGGCAACCGGCCCCAAGCCTGACGGAGGCAGCTGGGTGGTAGGCATCCAGAACCCCACAGGAGAGGACGGGTATCTTCACACGGTGGAGGTGCAGGACATTTCCGTAGTCACCAGCGGAGACTACCAGCGGTACTACACGGTGGATGGGGTGTCCTACCACCACATCATCGACCCCGCAACCAATTACCCCGGCAGACTCTGGCGGGCGGTGACGGTGCTTTGCCCCGACTCCGGCCTGGCAGACGGCCTTTCCACCGCCCTGTTCCTCCTGCCTCAGGAGGCAGGTCAAGCCCTTTTGGACAAATTCGGCTGTGAAGCCCTGTGGGTGGACAGCGACAACAATCTTTCCTACAGCCCCGGCTTCCGGGACTATATCCGCACATAAAAAATGCGAGGTGCAAGCTATGAAAAAATTATTCTGGGGTGGTATCCACCCAAAAGGAAATAAATCCCTGTCCCGGGGTACGGGACTGACCCCGGTGCCTGCTCCCAAAGAGGTGGTGCTGCCCATGTTCCAGCACATCGGCGCCGCCTGCACCCCCACGGTGAAGGTGGGAGACACGGTGAAGCTGGGACAGCTGGTTGGCGACGGGGAGGGGCTGTGCGCTCCTGTCCACGCCAGCGTGTCCGGCAAGGTCATTGCCATTGAAAACCGTCCCCACACCTCCGGCCGGGAGATTCTCTCGGTGGTGGTTGCCAACGACGGTCTGGACACCCCGGACGGAAGCCTTCCCCCCTATGCTGACTACCGGAAGCTGACCCCGGAGGAGATTCTCCACCGGATTCATGCGGCTGGCATCGTGGGCATGGGCGGCGCCGCCTTCCCCACGGACGTGAAGGCCTTCTCCGCCCTGGACAAGGTGGACTATGTGATTATCAACGCCTGTGAGTGTGAGCCTTATATCACCGCCGACGATACCCTCTTGTGCACCTGGCCCAAAGAGGTGCTCACCGGTGTGGAGATTCTGAAATTTGCCCTGTCTCCCACCCACGCTGTCATTGCCATTGAGGACAATAAGCCGGAGGCCATTGCCGCTATGGAGTCCGTGTGCAAGGGCACGGAGGTGGAGGTGCGGGTGCTGCCCACCCGGTATCCCCAGGGTGCGGAGAAGCAGCTGGTGTGCGCCGTCACCGGACGGCAGGTGCCCCCCGGAAAGCTCCCGGCAGCGGCAGGCTGCGCCGTGTTCAACGCCGCCACTGCCTACGCCGTGTACCAGGCGGTGATGGAGGGCAAGCCCCTGACCCAGCGGATTCTCACCGTCACCGGCGACGGCGCCAAGGCTCCCAAGAATATGCTGGTGCGCCTGGGCACCACCTTCCTGGAGACCATTGAAGCTGCCGGCGGTATGAAGGAAAGTACCTGCAAGGTGCTCTCCGGCGGTCCCATGATGGGCGTTGCCCAGGGAAATCTCCAGGCTCCGGTGCTGAAAGCCACCAACACCATTTTGTGCCTGACGGATGCCAACACCCCGGCAGAAAACCCTGTATGTATCCGCTGCGGCAAGTGCCTGACCACCTGCCCCATGCATTTGCAGCCTCTGTATCTCTACCGGGCAGTAAACAGCGGCAATCTTCAGGAGCTGAACCGTCTGAACCTCATGGACTGCATGGAGTGCGGCTGCTGCAGCTTCGGCTGCCCCGGAAAGCTTCCCCTGGTGGCTACCTTCCGGAAGGGCAAGCAAATGGTAAAGGAGGCCAAAAAGGTATGAATCTGATTGTCAATTCCTCCCCCCATATCCACGGCGGGGAGACCACAAGAAAGCTGATGCTCCGGGTGGTGCTGGCCCTCCTGCCCGCCCTGGCTGTGGGTGTGTATTTCTTCGGGCCCCGGGTGCTGACCCTGACCCTCACCTCCATGGCGGCTTGCCTGGTGTTTGAGTGGCTGTACCGGGTGGTCACCCGCCAGAGCTACACCCTGCCGGACGGCTCCGCCCTGGTCACCGGTTTGCTGTTCACCCTGACCCTGCCTGTCAGCGTTCCCTACTGGCTGGTGATTGTGGGTGCAGCCTTCGCCATGATCGTGGTGAAGGGGATGTGCGGCGGCCTGGGACAAAATGTGTTCAATCCCGCCCTGGGTGCCCGGGCGTTTTTGATGCTCCTGTGGCCTCAGTACCTGGTGCGCTTCCCTGAAGTAAGCTCCTGGCTGTCTGTGGGACAGGTGGACATGGTGTCCTCCGCAACGCCCCTGCACCATCTGGTGATGCCCTCCCTTCCCGATGTGAGCCTTATGGATATGTTCCTGGGGAACATGGTTGGCTCCATGGGTGAGGTTTGCACCCTGGCAATTCTCTTAGGCGGCATTTACCTCATTGCCCGGAAGGTCATCTCCTGGCGGATTCCTGCTGCCTATCTTGGCACCGTGGCGGTGCTGACCCTGATTTTCTCCCGGGGACAGTCTCCGGTTCTGTTTATGGCTTACCACCTGCTGGGCGGCGGCCTGATGTTGGGTGCCTTCTTCATGGCCACCGACTACGCCACCTCTCCTGTGACCCCTGTGGGTCAGCTGGTGTACGGCCTGGGCTGCGGTGTGCTCACCGTGATTTTCCGCTACTTCGGCCTGTTCCCGGAGGGCGTCACCTATGCCATTCTGATTATGAACGCCTGTGCCTGGGCCATTGACCGGATTACCCCGCCCAGACGGTTTGGAGGTGCTGTAAAATGAAGCGACATCTGATTCCCGCAATCGCTTTCGTGGTTGCCCTGTGCCTGCTGCTGGCTTGCAGCGCAATCCTTGCCCCCACCGCCCGGGAAAAGGAACAGGAGACCCTCAACTGGCTGTGCAGCCAGATTCTTCCCGGCGGGGAGAACTTCACCCAGGAGGCCTACTCCGGGGAGGACGAGAACATCGTGGCGGTTTTCAAGGCGGATAAGGGATTTGTGATTCAGACCCGGGTCCGGGGCTACGCCGACGACATTGTGGCTCTTGTGGGCGTGAACACCGACGGCACCATCGCAGGCCTGGTGGTGCAGGAGATGCAGGAGACTCTGGGACTGGGTATGCAGGCTTTGTCCTCTGTGGAGTTTCTCTCCCAGTTCCTCTTTGAAGGCACCAGCTTTACGGTAGGGGAGAACGTGGACGCCCTCACCGGCGCCACCGTCACCTCCAAGGCCATCGCCAAGGCGGTAAACTCCGCCAGCGCCTATGTCACCGGTGCCGATGTGGACTCCGGGGCAACCCAGTGGGGAGGTTAAAGGATGAACAGAAATACATTTTTGATGATTCTCGTTGGGCTTGCCTGCCTTGCCCGGCTCCTGGTCAAGACCTTTGTGCCGGATTTGATTCTTCCCGGCCTGGATGTGGCTTTTGTCTGCGCCCTGTCTCTGGCAGCCTGTCTGCTGGAAGCCTGGTTCAGCCGGAAGGAGAGCGGCTGCCCCGTGTGCGATTTTGTTTACGGCGCCCTGGCCTTCGGCGTGCTGCCCCTGGCCTGCGGCTGGTCTGACCCCACCCTGGCGGCAGTTCTGGCTGCCGTGGGCGGCGTAGGCCACCTGGTTCTCAGCTTCCTCTTCGGGAGCCTTCGCCAGCGCCTGAAACCCGGCAGCCTGGTAGCCCCGGCGGCAGCAGCCTTCCTGCTGTTCCTGGCCTTCCAGGGCTTCACCGGATTCATCGGCTTCTATCTGTAAGCCCCTTTCCCCATAGCAAAAAGTTCCGCAGGCAACACCTGCGGAATTTTTTGTTGCAATTTACTGAATACCCGGCTTTTTCAGACTCTCAATCGACAGCGTGGGAACAAAGCACCGCAAAATCCCACAGACCCAAACGGGTGCAGAGGCTAAAACCCACCACCCCGGGCCAAAGCGAAGGGTCAACCTCCCGATGGTTCCTCCCGGGGGATTCTCAAGGGGGGAACAATTCGAGCGGGAGCGAGTTGTTCCCCCCTTGAGCCGGCTTCTTTGCTTCCTTTCTTGCCGGAGCAAGAAAGGAAGGCCCCGCTGGCAAGCGCCCGGAGTGCCTCCGGTGTCAATTTCGCTCGGTAGCTGATGCAGGTCGTCACTTCTCTGACCCGCCCGGTATCGTTATTGCGGTGGATGGTGGGGTATCGATAACCACCAGCAAGTACCACCCCCAAAGCAAACCGTCAGCTTGCCGCCCGCTGGCTCCCTCAGTCACCTGCGGTGACAGCTCCCTCCCGGAGGGAGCTATGGGGTGCATACCTTTCCACATTGGCTTGTTCTTTGGGAAAGTCCCTGCTGTAATCCCTCAGTCACGGCTACCGCCGTGCCAGCTCCCTTTGGCAAGGGAGCCTTTTGACTTTCCTGTTTACGCACCCTTATCATCTCGTTGTCGAAGTACCGGTTCTCAGTCACAGCGAATTCCACGCCCATTTCCCACAGCCGGCACCGGCTTCCTTTTCCGAGGGCACTTTTACAAGATAAAAAATCAGGGAGAACCTCCGGTTTTGGGGACTCTCCCTGGTTTTTTATATGGTTCTTGTCCACTCGGTGATGAGGATGCCGGGAATCAGCCAGATGCAGTGATAGAGAAGCAGATTTGCCGGGGTCAGCAGGTGCAGGCTTCCCAAAAGCACCAGGGTCAGCATGATGCCAAGACCCAGAATGCCGCCGATCAGGTGGATGATGAGACCCAGAATCCAGGTCAGCCGCAGGGCTCTGGCTCCTGTGATGCCGTAGGCAATGGGGGACAGACCGTCCCGGGTGGTGAGGAGCAGACAAGGGGCCTCCTCCGGCACCTCCTTCTGCCACAGCTCCTCCGGGTTCTGGGGGAAGAGAAAACGCTTGGTTTTCAGACCCAGCCGGGCGTGAAGGCTCTGCTCGTTCAGAGAGAATTCCTTGGAGAGCACCAGGGGCCGGAGATTCTTGTGGGCGATGAGGGTGGTAAGACCTGCCACGGTGGACTTGGACTTGCCGTAGGTCATGGCAAAGAGGCCGCACAGCTCCCCGTCCACCGCCACATACACACCGTCCGCCAGCTGGATGTTCTGAGGAACCTCCACACCCATCTGACGCAGGAACTGGGCAGAGCCAGCCAGCACCGGTTCCCCACGTACCTGGCAGCCGATGCCGCCCTCGTAGGCCTGGAAAGCCTGGGCGTCATAGTGGCGGCCGTTCCGGCTGTCCAGCACCTGGGTGAAAAGGGGTGCCAGGGCACTGTCCGCCGCCACCATCAGGGCGGTGCTGTAAGCTACAATCTCGTCCGGGTCCCGGTGTCCGAAGAACTTGACGCCGTTCATCTTCACCATGTTCCCGGGGAACAGATCCTTGTGGGTCAGAGGGAACACCGCCTTGCCGGAAAGTCCCACAATGCCCTGCCAGCCGCAGATGACCGTGCCCAGACGATGGAGACGGCGCTGCAAAATGGCGGCGGGGCGGCTGAAAATCACGAAAGCAGAGGCAGGGGCTGCCGCCAGAAGGCTTACGGCCCACACCTGGAAGAAGGCGGATACAGAGCCGCCCAGCACCCCGGCCACAGCGGCGATGGCGGCAGAGACCAAAAAGGCGACGAGGGCGTAAATGTCCCGGACCTTCTGGGGGGTGGAGGGGCGATCCAGGTTGTCCATGAAGTCCTCCACCTGACCCTCTTTCCGCAGGAATCCGGCGGCGCCTTCATAGTAATCCGGGCAGGCGGCCACGCCGTCCAGCCTCGTGGCCTTGCGCATGGTGTCAAGCATGCCCATCCGGTCCATCCGCTCCTGGTAGGCGTTGCACAGGGACAGGGTCACCTGGAGACTGAACACAGCGCAGCAGGGTACCCGCAGCTGCTGCAGGCAGAAGAAGGCGTCCACGCAGCACACCAGGAACGTGATAAGCAATAGGGTGTTGAGGGTAAAGCGCTTCCGGAAGGGGGCGAACAGGCCGTCAATCATCTGGGCGCTTCCCAGAAGCCCTGACAACAGCATGACGAAAATCTGGAAAAACACCATCAGCCGCATCCGGGAGGGGTCTACCATGTTCATGGCGTAAAGGGCCGTGGACAGTCCCGAGAGAATCACCAGCAGAGCGCTGAGGAAAATCGCCGCCTGGAGCTTTCCCAGACCCTTTTCCGCCAGCTCGTAATAGAGCTTCTCCGGTCCGGCAATCAGCTGCCGTTTCAGCTCCCGGAGCCGGGACCGGGGCTGGAAGATAATGGGCTGGGGCGGGACATACTCGCCCATGGGCTGCTCAAATTCCGGTTCCCATTTGTCCGTAAAGGCCTCCGGCGCTTCCGGTGTCTGCGGTGTTTCCGGGGTTTCCGCAGGAGTTTCCTCCGCCGGAATGTTCTCCGGCTGTTCCAAAACCTCCACAGGCGGGATTATCTCCACCACAGGTTCTTCCGGTTCCGCCGGGAGAGCCTCCGGTTCTTCTTCCGGCACTTCCTCCGGCTGGGGTTCTTCTTCCAGGGTTTCTTCCACCACCGCCTCCATGCGGATGGTGGTGGCGGAGAAATCCGACGAAACTTCTACGGTTTCTTCTGCCGGTTCTTCTGCCGGGGGTTCCTCGTGGGGCTTCTTTTCCTCCGGCTCATGGGAGCCAAACTCCCGCATAATTTCTTCCAGGTCAAATTCCTGGGAAAGGTCTTGTGCCATACCTGTATCCCTCCTATTTCTGCAAACGCTGGCGCAGAGCCTCATACAACAGCACCGAGGCGGCGCAGGAGGCATTGAGGGAGGAGATGTTTCCCTTCATGGGAATGTGCACCGTCACATCGCAGTTCTTCCGCACCAGGGGGCTCATGCCGGAGCCTTCGTTGCCGATGACAATGGCCGCCGGGATGGTGAGATCCGCCTGATACATGGGGATGGACCCTTCCGCAGCGGTGCCGAAAATCCACACGCCCTTCTCTTTCAGGTCGGCAATGGCGGCGTTGATGTTGGTGACCCGGGCTACGGGCATATACTCCACCGCTCCGGCAGAGGCTTTGGCTACCGTGGCGGTGAGGCCAACGCTGCGGCGCTTGGGGATGATTACCCCGTGGGCACCCACGCACTCCGCAGAACGGAGGATTGCCCCTAAGTTGTGGGGGTCTGTCAGCTCATCGCAGATGACAAGAAGGGGAGCTTCCCCCTTGCTGGCGGCATTTTCCAGCAGGTCATCCAAGGTGGCATATTCCCGGGCGGCAGCCAGGGCAATGACCCCCTGGTGGGCATGGGTGGTGCTCATGGCGACCAGCTTTCTTCTGTCCACCGGCACCACCACGGCGCCTGCCTCTTTTGCCTGGGCAGCCAGCCGCTGCAAAGCCCGGTCCGTCTCCCCGGCGGCAATGAATACCTTGTCGATGGTGCGCCCGCTGCGCAGAGCCTCCGTCAAAGCGTTCCGCCCCTCCAGCTGGCCTTCCACTTCCTCCGCTACCTGGGGAGGAAAGTTCCGTTTTTCTCTCATAAACTGTCCATTCCTTTACAAAAAAGCTATAATGTCCATAGTAGTAGCACTATTATAACAAAAATTTCTCCCGTGGACAACTGTTTTTTCGCCCTTTCGGAAAAACTGCCGGAAATTTACAGAAAATTCACCCATTTGCCCCGAAAGATTCATTGCAGACCCAGGCAAAATATGATATGATAGGCTGAATAGAAAATGAATGAAAATACAACAGGAGGTTCCCAATGGATAACAGTCACAACAATCCTGACAAATCCCCCAAGGAAGACGGTAAGCGGCCCAGAAGTCTTATCACTTCCCTGATTATTACCGCAGTCATCATTCTGGTTTTCACCGTAGTTTACAACATGATTGTAGGCAGCCGGTACACCGAGACCGACTACACCCAGTTTGCCCAGGAGATGGACAAGGGCAATCTGGCAGAGGCGGAAATCCGGACGGACCGAATCATCTACCTGACCAAGGAACAGGCATCCCTCCCTGCCGGGCAGCAGAAGGCCTACTACACCGGCCTCCCCCTGGGCGCCGACACCCTGGAGCTGGGCGATCAGCTGCTGGACATGGGGGTAAAGGTCAAATTCCCCATTGTGGAGGATAATTCCACACTTTTGATGATTCTTTACTATGTGGTCATGTTCGGCGGCGTGTTCCTTCTCATGCGGATGATTACCAAGCGCATGAGCGGCGACGGCCTTATGGGAGGCATCGGCGCCAGCAAGGCCAAGGTCTACATGGAGAAGCAGACGGGCGTCACCTTCAAGGATGTGGCAGGCCAGGACGAGGCCAAGGAATCCTTGCAGGAGATTATCGATTTTCTCCACAATCCCCAGAAATATGCAGACATCGGCGCAAAGCTCCCCAAGGGCGCACTGCTGGTAGGCTCTCCCGGTACCGGCAAGACCCTCCTTGCCAAGGCAGTTGCCGGTGAGGCCAATGTGCCCTTCTTCTCCATCTCCGGTTCGGACTTTGTGGAGATGTTCGTGGGCGTGGGTGCCAGCCGGGTGCGGGACCTGTTCCAGCAGGCGGCAAAGGTGGCGCCTTGTATCATCTTCATTGACGAAATCGACGCCGTAGGCCGCTCCCGGGACTCCCGGTACGGCAGCAACAGCGAGCAGGAGCAGACATTGAACCAGCTTCTGGGGGAGATTGACGGCTTCGACTCCTCCAAGGGCATTGTGTGTCTGGCGGCAACCAACCGTCCTGAGATTCTGGACAAGGCACTGCTGCGTCCCGGCCGGTTTGACCGGAGAATCATTGTGGACCGTCCCAACCTCCAGGGCCGTCTGGACACCTTGAAGGTACACACCCGGAAGATTAAGCTTGCGGAGGATGTGGATCTGCGGAAGATTGCCCAGGCTACCGCCGGTGCGGTGGGTGCGGACCTTGCAAACCTGGTGAACGAAGCAGCCCTCCGGGCGGTGCGCCACAAGCGCAAAGCCGTAAATCAGGAGGATTTGATGGTGTCCTTCGAGACGGTGATTGCCGGCACGGAGAAGAAGAACACGGTGCTGACAGACATGGAAAAGCGGATTGTTGCCTACCACGAGGTGGGTCACGCCCTGGTGGCGGCGCTGGAGAACCACACCCAGCCGGTATCCAAAATCACCATCGTGCCCCACACCTCCGGCGCTCTGGGCTACACCATGCAGATGCCGGAGGAGGAGAAGTACCTCCACACCCTCCAGGAGCTGGAAACGGAGCTGCGTACCCTGGTAGGCGGCCGTGCCGCAGAGGAAGTGGTGTTCGGTGTTCAGACCACCGGTGCCGCCAACGACATCCAGCGGGCTACCGCCCTGGCCAAGAACATGGTGGCCCAGTACGGCATGAGCAAGGCCCTGGGCCTGATGGCTCCCGGCTCCGTCAGCCACCAGTATCTGGAAACCCAGACCTATCTGGACTGCTCCCAGGAAACTGCGGCTCTCGTAGACCGGGAGGTGCAGAAGATGCTGAGCGACGCCCTGGAAGCCGTGAAGGAGCTTCTGCGGCAGCACAGAGGCCTTCTGGACGAGGTATCTTTGTACCTTCTGTCCAAGGAGACCATCACGGGAGAGGAACTGATGACTTATGTCAACCGGGAAGGGGAGGCAACCCGGGAGGAAAGCCAGGAGGTTCCCGAAACCCAGGAGGCTTCCCAGAGCCAGGAGACTTCCGAAGCATAACAACCCCCGGAAAAACCACAAGTCCCCAGGCGATGCCTGGGGACTTCTTTTTTTCATCTTACCTGTTCCCTGACCCACCCGGTGTCGGCGGGCAGTGCCCGCAGCCAATGCGCACGGTAATCTTCAGCAAATCGTTACTGCCCCTCCAGTGCCCGCCGGGGTGCCCCCGGTGGCAATTTCGCACGGTAGCTTTCTGCGATTCGTTTTTTCCCTGACCCGCCCGGTATCGTTACCGAGCGGAATGGGTAGCGAAAACACCGGCACCATGCACGTATTGACAGCGGCGGCACGCCGCAATACCTCCCTCCGGGAGGGAGGTGGCTTGGGGCGCAGCCCCAAGACGGAGGGAGCCATCGGGCGCACAGGCTGTTTGTCTGCCGGAGGTGGTACCTCCCCAAAGCTATCTCATTTCCTATGCCCATTGGAGGCAACCAAACAGTAAAATCGGCATCGGGTATCGATGACCACCAGCAAGTACCCACCCATCCCCAAACCGCCAGTTTTCTGCCCGCTTGCTCCCTCAGACGCCTTCGGCGCCAGCTCCCTCCCGGAGGGAGCTATGGAGTGCGGTGAAACAAAGTGGCCTGTTGTAAAATGGGAGATTTGCAACAGGTCACTTTGTTTTGGTAAACTTTAGCACTCTTTCTGCAAGAGTGCTAAAGTTTTCATTTTGTTCACGAAATGTCCATAAAAAAACCGATTTTTGGGGGTATGCTTATACATGAAAAGAGAAAGGAAACAAGGTGAGTCCCAATGGAAGGTTTCTACAGCCGGTGAAATCAAAACCGGCAGACCCAAAGGCGGCCGGTCCGGCCGAAAAGAAAACGACAGGAATTTGTTTGGAGGTATTTTTATGTTTGAACTTACAAGAAGAAATCACAACAACGGCGTAAACAGCTACAATCCCTTCCGGGAGATGGAAGAACTGGAGCGGAATTTCTTTGCTGACCCCTTCGGCAGCTTCTTCCGCAGCGGCGCTTTGGCGGAGTTTAAGACCGACATTCAGGACAAGGGCGACCATTATCTGCTGGAGGCGGATTTGCCCGGCTTCCAGAAAGAGGATATCCATCTGGATTTGAATGGCGATGTACTCACCATCAACGCAGAGCGGAAGTCCCAGCACAAGGAGGAGAAGGACAGCTACATCCGCTGCGAGCGCTCCTACGGCCAGTACGCCCGTCAGTTTGACATGAGCGCCGTGGACACCCAGGGCATCAAGGCCAAGTACGACAACGGCGTCCTGACCCTGACCCTCCCCAAGAAGCAGCAGGTCCTCCCCGAATCCAAGCGCCTGGAAATCGAATAAGCGGGGCGGGCAGTGCCCGCTGACAATTTCGCACGATAGCTTTCTGCTACTCGTTACTTCCCTGACCCGCCCGGTATCGTTACTGCGGTGCAGTAGGTGCAAAGACCAAAGCCCCCCTTGCCAAAGGGGGGTGGTTTGGCGAAGCCAAACCGGGGGGATTCCGAGGGTGGCAGGTTTCCACATGGGTTTGTACTTTGAAGAAGTGCCTGCTGTGGAATCCCTCAGTCACGCCTCCGGCGTGCCAGCTCCCTTTAACAAGGGAGCCGCGGCGTGCCGCCGCAGCCAATTTCGCACGGTAGCTTTCTGCGAATCGTTACTTCCCTAATCCGCCCGGTATCGGCGGGCAGTGCCCGCTGACGATTTCGCACGGTAGCTTTCTGCGATTCGTTACTTCCCTGACCCGCCCGGTATCGGCGGGCGGTGCCCGCAGACAATTTCGCACGGTAGCTTCCTACTACTCGCTACTTCCCTGACCCGCCCGGTATCGTTCTATGGTACGATATCGGGCTTTTTCGTGCTTTCAATCGACAGCGAGGGAAGAAAGTACCCCAAAATCCCACAAACCCAAACGGGGGCAGGGGCTGAAACCCACCACCCGAGCCAAAGCGAAGGGTCAATCTTCCGATGGTTAGGGGGGATTCTTAAGGGGAAAACACCGAACGGGAGTGAGTTGTTTTCCCCTTAAGCCGGCTTCTTTGCTTACTTTCTTGCCGGAGCAAGAAAGTAAGGCCCCGCTGGCAAGCGCCCGGAGTGCCTCCGGTATCAATTTCGCTCGGTAGCTCATGCAGGTCGTCACTGCCCCTCCAAAGCCCGGTGTCGTTACTGCGGTGGAAGTTGGGGCATCGACAACCACCAGCAAGTACCACCCCCAAAGAAAACCGGAACTGCACCGCCCGCTGGCTCCCTCAGTCACGGCTGCGCCGTGCCAGCTCCCTCCCGGAGGGAGCTATGGGGTTTGTCCCTTGCCACATTGGTTTGTGCTTTTGGGGAAGTGCTTACTGTAATCCCTTGTATAATAAGGGGGGCGAAAAAAGTGAATAAGTGGTGTATACTC
>LHCFC01400__coassemble_1470_pt1 | contig 36978 bp, 37 predicted proteins | sample LHCFC01400__metabat2_low_PE_055 | metagenome-assembled genome bin LHCFC01400 | reverse complement strand
GGATGGAGCCCAACCACTTTGACAAGGAAGCGGCCAACTTCTTCCTGGAGCGGGCAAAGAACAATGTGGGACTGATTATCCCCGGCATTGCCCCCATCCGGGACACCATCGGCGGCCGCTGGCTGTACCAGAACAAAAAGATGTTCCGGGAACTGAAGGAATACATGGAGAAGATTCACGCCACCGGGGCCAAGCTCTTCATTCAGCTCACCGCCGGCATGGGCCGCTCCTGGGGTATCTCCGACGAAGTGGTACACCTGCACAAAAATCCCGTGCTGCGGGTGCTGGCAAAGCCCATTCTGGACACCAACTACCAGATGGCCAGCCCCTCTCCCCTGCCCTCCCGGTGGGCTGAGGACATTACCTGCCCGGAGATGACCCTTAAGCAGATTCAGGAGATTATCGAGGCCTTCGGCAAGACCGCCGCTTTGTGCAAGGAAGCGGGGGTGGACGGTGTGGAGGTTCACGCCGTCCACGAGGGGTATCTTCTGGACCAGTTTGCCATGAAGTACACCAACCACCGGAAGGATGCTTACGGCGGCAGCTTTGAAAACCGCTACCGCTTCGCCGCTGAGATTGTGAAGAACATCAAGAAGGTCTGCGGCACCGACTACCCGGTGTCTTTGCGGTACAGCGTCATTTCCAAGGTCAAAGACTTCTGCTATGGTGCCCTGCCGGGAGAAGCCTATCAGGAAATCGGCAGAGACATGGCAGAAAGTGAAAAGGCAGCCAAGTACTTACAGGATGCAGGCTACGATATGCTCAACGCCGACAACGGCACCTATGACTCCTGGTACTGGGCGCACCCGCCCATGTATATGCCCCAGAACTGCAACTTAGAGGATGTGGCCCACATCAAGCAGTTTGTGGACATTCCCGTGGTATGTGCCGGACGGATGGAGCCGGATGTGGGTGCGGAAGCCGTTGCCCAGGGACGGATTGACGCCGTGGGTGTTGCCCGGCAGTTCCTGGCGGACGGAGAGTGGATTACCAAGCTCATGGAAGATCGGCTGGCGGAAATCCGCCCCTGTATCTGCTGCCACAACGGCTGCTTCAACCTGGCTCACTACAAGGGTCACGCCAACGCCCAGTCCTTCTTTGACACCCGGGGCATGGCTCGGTGTGCCATCAATCCCCAGACCATGCAGTCCAGAAAGCACAAGATTCAGCCCGCCCCCAAGGCCAAGTCCGTTGCGGTGGTGGGCGGCGGCATTGCCGGTATGGAGGCTGCCATCGTCTGTGCCCGCCGGGGCCATCAGGTGACCCTGTACGAAAAAACCGGCTCTTTGGGCGGCGTGTTCCAGGCAGCGGCTGCGCCCTCCTTCAAGGAAAAGGACAAAGAGCTTCTGGCCTGGTACAGCCGGGAGCTTGGCAAGTACAAAAATCTGAAAGTAAAGCTGAACACCGCCGTAGAAAACTTAGACACCCTGAAAGCCGATGAGGTGATTATCGCCACCGGTGCCAGAGCCAACACCATCCCCGTTCCCGGCAAGGAGCTGGGCATCCAGGCGGTGGACTATCTGACGGGAAGAAAGTCCGTGGGAGAAAATGTAGTGGTGGTGGGCGGCGGCCTCACCGGCTGTGAAATCGCCTATGACCTGTATTTGCAGGGGAAAAAGCCCACCATCGTGGAGATGCAGAACGACCTCATTTGCGGCGCCGGAATCTGCCTGGCCAATTCCAGCTACCTCCGGGACTTCTTCAAGACCAACCAGGTGCCGGTGCTGCTGGAAACCGGATTGAAGAAGATTGAAAAAGGCTCCGTAGTGGTGGCCGCCAAGGACGGCACGGAAACCACCCTCCCTGCCGACTCTGTGATTCTCTCCGTGGGCTACCGTCCCGCTCCCCTGGCTTCCAAGAGCGCCCATGTTCATGTCATCGGCGATGCCGCCAAGGTGGGGAACCTGCGCACCGCCATCTGGAAAGCCTGGGATGTGGCCATGAAGCTGTAAGGAGGAAAAAAGTGGAACTGACAAAGGAACAAGAGGAAATTCTCCAGGGCTCCCAGGGAGAGACCATGGCCAAGGTGATGAAAACCCTCATCGTGTACGGTGAGATTTTCGGCGCTGACAAACTGGTACCGGTGACCTCCCGGTATAACCACCTGGTCACCTCCTTCGGCCTGAAAGCCCTGGGCCCTGTGTATGACTTAATGAATCAGCTGCTGGAAGCCGGAGCGGTGTCCGGGCAGAAGTTCTCCGTGGACCCCCGTCCCCTGGACCCCAATGTACCTGCAAACCTTTTGCAGAAGCTGGTATTCAAGAAGTTCATGTATAGCAAGCAGGACTTTTACGAGGATCAGCTCACCAAAATGGGGCTGATGAATCCCGATGCCTTCACCTGTGCCTGCTATCTGGACGAGGTGGGGAACCGTCCCCAGAAGGGGGAGGTGCTCAGCTGGGCAGAATCCTCCGCCGTGGTCTACGCCAACTCGGTGTTGGGTGCCCGGTGCAACCGGAACTCCGGCATTATGGATCTCATGGGCTCCATCGCCGGGTACGTCCCCTACTTTGGCCTTTTGACAGACGAGGGTCGGAAAGCCACCTGGGTGGTGAAGATCAAGACCACCAAAAAGCCCGAGGCTCAGCTGCTGGGCTCCGCCATCGGCATGAAGGTGATGGAGGATGTGCCCTATGTGGTAGGCCTTGACAAGTGGCTGGGCAGCACCCTGGACGATGCCGCCTGTGCCTATCTCAAGGATTTTGGTGCCGCCACCGCCTCCAACGGCGCTGTGGGGCTTTACCACATTGCCGGTCTGACCCCGGAGGCTCAGGAGCTGGGAGAAGCCCTCATCGCTCCCGATGCCAAGGTTTATGAAATTGACGATGCAGAGTTGGAGCGGGTGAAGCGGGAGTATCCCCTGGTGTGGAAGAACCCCAACGCCAAGCCCAAACTGTGCTTCGTGGGCTGTCCCCACCTGAGTCTGGAGCAGCTGAAAACCTGGACGGAGAATCTGGAAAAGGGTCTGAAAGCCGCCGGGAAAGCCAAGGTGGTCATCCCCACGGTGTTTACCACCGCTCCGGCAGTGAAAAAAGCCTTTGACGAGACCCCCTATGCTGCCCGGCTGGCAAAAACCGGGGTGATTCTCTCCTGCATCTGCCCCCTCATGTATATGAACAATCCCCTGTGCGGCTCCATGCCGGTGATTACCTGCTCCAACAAGCTGCGCACCTACACAACCGCCCGGTACTACACGGAAGCAGAGATTCTCACCCAGATTACGAAAGGAGGAGAAGGGAAATGAGAGTGTTTCAAGGACGGGTCATTGCCCCCGGCTGCACCTCGGCCCCTGCCCTGGTGTCCCACGGCGGACTGAACACCCTGGCCTCCTTCCAGAAAGCCTTGCAGTTCGGGGACAAAAACGCCACCTGCGGCGACCAGAATAACAAGGACCTCTACGGCAAGCCCATGGCAGGAAAGGCTCTGTGCCTGCCCAAGACCATCGGCTCCACCACCGGAGGATTGGTTTTGTACTGCGCCTGCTCCATGAACCGGCAGCCCGGTTGTCTCCTGTTTTCAAACCCCATCGACTCCCTGGCAGCGGCTGGCTCTGTGCTGGCGGCGGTATGGCTGGACAACATCTCCATGTCGGTGGTAGACTCTTTGGGTCAGGAGTTTTTGGACTATGTGAAAGACGGCATGACCATCACCATCCGGGAAAACGGACGGGTGGAAGTGACGGAAGGCTAAAACATCCCCCTGCTGCGAAATGCAGCAGGGGGATTGGACTTTTGTATGCTTATGCCAGACTTAGCCGGATTGCCAGAGCTGTAACCAGAACCACAACCAGGATTTTTTCCACCTTAGCGGGCCTCACATCCGGGGCATAGTGTCTCCTGCAGAAGGAATAGAGGATGCCACAGAAGAAACCGCCGCTCAGGAACGCCTCGGGAAGATAAGTGCCTGCCTTTTCCGGGTAGACCATCATAATCCCCCAGCCAATCAGGAACAACAGTTCGGCGACATAGCGCCACAGATGGTACAGCCTGGATTTCATAGGTACACCCCCTATATCCGCTCAAGAACTCGCCATGCTTTGGGATATTCTGTGTTGCTTTGTATAATTGTGAGCCGAACAGCTTTAATAACTCCATTGATAATATCCCGCAAAGCTTCTTCCCACCACGATTTTTGCTGGGCTTGTACCCACTCTATGTATGCTCCCAGTGTATCTGCAACGAAAACAAAAATCTCCTCCGTATCTGACAGTTCTATCAAACCAGCAATGTCAGCCAACGTAACCAGTCGTCCCAAGTTCTGAAGCCATCTGGCAAATGCGCCAACTCCGGCAGCACTGTCGACCATCTTCTGGATATCCGCTCTGTACATATAGCTTTGGTAGTCAATAATCCCAGGCGGCAAGGTTCTGGAAGAAACAGATGTACTGCCAAAAGCCGCCTGAATTTCACTTTCACGGAATTCAGGGTCGGAGTCCAGGCGTTTCTGGTAAGCTTCTGCTTCAGATTCCGGGACGGAGACAACAATGAAATAGTCATCTGTTGACGAAAGAAGAATATCCTTCATTTCCTCCGAATCCGATGACTGCTGCGTTTCTGCGGCAAATACAGAAATCGGCAGGCACAGAATCAAGGAAATAGAAAGCAACAGGGCAAGAATTTTCTTCATAACGAACCTCCTCAATTTATACCAAAAGGAAAAATGGACGGATGGTTCAACGGCCCATAGGAATCGCCTCCTCCTGCCATAGAAAATCTTTCTCTATCCATAGTATATGATTCTTTGTTCGAAAAGTCAACTCAAAAAAATATTTGCAGTAGAGTTTCGTCTTTTTTACCAAAAACCGGAGGGAGCTACCACAAGGAGCCCCTCCGGTTTTGTTTCACTTATCAAAGCATTGCCGCTTCCCGGCATTTCAGGAGACAGGCGTCTGCTCCTGCTCCAGTTCGTCTGTATCCGGCGTGGGCTTTTCCGCCCAGAGCTTGGTCTCCTTCTCTTTCAGGGCACAGGTGTTGGCGGTTACCTTGTGGCCCAGGCTCTGCTCCACCGCACGGCGGTTCACCTCGTCCGGGTCGCAGTAGGTGGGCACCAGCCGCTGCATGAAGCGAATCAACTGCTCCTTGGAGCGGGTATCCTCGATGGCATCGCTGAGGGCTTCCAGGGCCTCCATAATCTTTGCCCGGGAGATGGAGCGCTGCTCCTCAATGAAAATCTTTGCATTGTCAGTTTTTTGCAGGTGTTCGCTCTTCATGAGCAGCTCCTCATAGAGCTTTTCACCGGGCCGCAGGCCGATCTCCTTGATTTCAATATCCCGGTAGGGCTCCAGACCGGACAGGCGGATCAGGTTCTCCGCCAGGGTCAGAATCCGCACCGGCTCGCCCATGTCCAGCACCATGATCTGTCCGGGCTTGGCAATGGCACCGGCTTCCATCACCAGGGCTGCCGCCTCGGAGATGGTCATAAAGTAGCGGATAATCCGCCGGTCGGTGATGGTGACGGGGCCGCCCTCCTGAATCTGCTTCTGGAACAGGGGAACCACAGAGCCATTGGAGCCCAGCACGTTGCCGAACCGCACGGCGCAGAACTGGGTCTTGGAATTCTGCCGGCTCTGGAGAATCATCTCACAGAACCGCTTGGTGGCGCCCATGAAGTTGGTGGGATTCACCGCCTTGTCGGAGGAAATCATCACGAACTTCTCTGTGCAGTACTTCTCTGCAGCCCGCACCACATGGTAGGTGCCGAAAATGTTGTTCTTCACCGCTTCGGTGGGGCATTCCTCCATGAGGGGCACGTGCTTATGGGCCGCCGCATGGAACACCACCTGGGGACGGTAATAGTCAAAGAGCTGGTAAATCCGCTCCTTTTCCCGGACGGAGGCAATCTCCACCCGGAGGTTCAGGGCGTTGCCGTATTTCCGCAGCAGCTCCTGCTGGATGTCATAGGCATTGTTCTCGTAAATGTCCAGGATAATCAGCTTCCGGGGGTTATGCCGGGCAATCTGCCGGCACAGCTCGCTGCCGATGGAGCCGCCGCCGCCGGTGACCAGCACCACCTTGCCGGTGAGAAATTTGGAAATCGCCTCCGTATCCAGCTCCACCGGGGTTCTGCCCAGCAAGTCCTCAATGGCCACGTCCTGCACCTGGGACAGGCTCACCTGACCGTTTACCAGCTGGTACAGTCCCGGCAGCACCCGCACCCGGCAGGAGGTTTTCTTGCACAGCTCCAGAATCTCCGTCTTGGTCTTGGCCGGGGCGGAGGGAATGGCAAAGATAATCTGGGTAATCCGATACCGCTCCACCGCCTTGAGAATGTCATTCCGGCCGCCTACAATGGGCACACCGTGGAGAAATTTTCCCTGTTTGGCCGGGTTGTCGTCAATGATACAGCACAAAGTGCCGTCCACATACTGGCTGGTGGTAATCTCCTGGGCCAGCATCTGTCCCGCTACGCCGGCACCGATGAGCATAATCCGGTGCCCCTCCTCCTCGGACATTTTCAGAAGGGTTCCCCGGATCACCGTAATCATCCGCAGGGCACACCGGCAGCCCACCAGGGCGCAGAACTGGAAAACAAACATCAAAAACCATACGCTCAGGGGCATCCGCAGCTGCAGCAGCACGCAAATCACCGCTCCGGCACAAAAGGCCAGAATGGAAGACAGGGTCATGCCCAGCACGTCCGCCGCATTCACCGAGCGCCAGATATAATGATACATCCGCCGGAACCAGAACACCACAATGGTAGCCAGGCACATAATCCCCACCACCGGCAAAAAGGCCTCCATGTACTCCCGGGGAATCTTGCTCATGGAAAAATCAAACCGCACCAAAAGGGCAATCCCTGTGGTGAGAAAAATCAGGCAGGTATCCACAATCGCAATGAGAGGGATTTTCCATAGATTTTGTTTGGAAGTATTGGATGTCAACATATCATTTTCTCTCGTTTCTTCTTTTATTGGAGCTAACAGCATTCACATATATTTTGGTTATTATACCCCATATTCGCATAAAATGCAAGTAAATTACAATATTCTTGGTGTTTTCCTGTTTTTTTCAATTTTTCCGGAAAAAACCGACGGCAAAAAGTTTGCGTCCCTTTTCTTCCGGAGTCTGCTTTTCCGGCTTTTCCCTTTCCTTTCCGGGCTATTTTCGGATGCGCTCTGGCTGGGGATAATAGACAAATTACGGAAGCCGCTTTTGTATAATGTGCAGAACTTTCAAAAACTTCGTTTTTCCTGTTGTCTTTTTGTGCAAAGTGCGCTATACTCATTGCATGGAACGGTTGGAATCGTTTCCAAAATAAGTCCTTGCAACGTGAGGACAAGATTAGGAGGAAAACAAATGAAGAAGCTGATTGCATTGCTGTTGGCACTGGTTATGGTTCTGGGCCTGGCCGCCTGCAACACCGACAAGCCCGAAAACACCACCGCAGGCACCGACAGCACCACCCAGGGCGGCGGCGATGAAACCACCACCCCTGAGGCCTCCGGCCGGGTTTACTACCTGAACTTCAAGCCCGAGGCAGACACCGCTTTGCAGGAGCTGGCTAAGCTCTACACCGAAAAGACCGGCGTCTCCGTCAAGGTTGTCACCGCTGCTTCCGGCACCTACGCCGACACCCTGACCGCTGAGATGGGCAAGTCCGAAGCCCCCACCATTTTCAACATCGGCAACCTGTCCGGTCTCAAGGACTGGGACGACTACGCACTGGACCTGACGGACAGCGCCATCGCCAAGGAGCTGACCACCAACGACTTTAACCTCTACAACGAGGCTGGCGAGCTGAAGTCCATCGGCTACTGCTACGAGTCCTTCGGCATCATCGTCAACAAAGAGCTCCTGGAGAAGGCAGGTCACTCTCTGGAGGAAATCAAGGACTTCGCTTCCCTGAAGGCCGTTGCCGAGGACATCCACGCCCGCAGCGCAGAGCTGGGCTTTGACGCCTTCTCCGCTTCCGGTCTGGACAGCTCCTCTTCCTGGCGGTTCTCCGGCCACCTGGCCAATATGCCCCTGTTCTATGAGTTCCGGGACAAGGACATCACCGAGCAGCCCGCCACCATCGAAGGCACCTACATGGACAACTTCCGCTCCATCTGGGATCTGTACATCACCAACTCCGCCACCGACCCCAAGACCCTGTCCACCTCCACCGCCGATGAGTCCAAGGCTCAGTTCACCGAGGGCAAGGCTGTATTCTATCAGAACGGCACCTGGGAGTACGCAGGTCTGGTAGAGGCCGGTCTGGCTCCTGAGAATCTGGCTATGATTCCCATTTACTGCGGCGTGGACGGCGAGGAGAATGCCGGTCTGTGCTCCGGTACCGAGAACTGCTGGGCCATCAACTCCAAGGTTTCCGCCGAGGATCAGAAGGCTTCCATGGACTTCCTGGTATGGCTGGTCACCGACGAGACCGCCGCTCAGAAGATGGTAGACACCCTGGGTGCTCTGCCCTTCAAGAGTGTTCCCGAGTCCTCCAACGTGTTCCTGGCTGACGGCAGCAAGATGCTCGCCGACGGCAAGTACACCGTAAGCTGGGCCTTCAACCACACCCCCAATGTAGACTCCTGGAGAGCTACCGTGGTCACCGCCCTCACCGCTTACTCCGCCGATCCCACTGACGCCAACTGGCAGCAGGTTGTTACCGCTTTCGTTGACGGCTGGGCCATCGAGTACAATGTGGTAAACGGATAAACACAATTCCGGGGGCAGGCTGAGCCTGCCCCCATTGTTTTCCCTTTTTGCCCGGCGGAAAAGGGTTTGGCATACAAACGCCTTTCCCCTGGGCAAAATAAAAATCGGAAAGGAAGGGTTCTCCATCTTATGAAAGCCAAAAAAAGCATCAATCTGGTACAGCGCCCCATCCGCCGCTGTGCCCCCCTGTTTATCCTGCCCACCTTCTTAGCCTTTGTGATAGGCTTTGTGTGGCCGTTTTTACAGGGCATTTACCTGTCCTTCTGCAAATTCAACACCCCCAAGGATGCGGTGTGGGATGGAATCTCCAACTACACCAAGGCCTTCACCGACCCGGGCTTCCGGAACGCCTTCTGGAATACCGCCGGTTTTGCGGTGGTGTCCATCATCCTGATTAACGTGGTAGCCTTTTTGATTGCCTACGCCCTGACCCAGAAGCTCCGGGGTGCAAACCTGTTTCGCACCGTGTTCTTCATGCCCAACCTCATCGGCGGCGTGGTGCTGGGCTACATTTGGAGCCTGATTTTTGACGGCATCCTGAAAAACTACGGTACATACCTTACCGCCAACGGCACCTATGGCTTCTGGGGTCTGGTGATTCTGGTTGCCTGGCAGCAGATTGGCTACATGATGATCATTTACATCGCCGGAATCCAGGCCATCCCCCAGGATATGCTGGAAGCCGCCAAAATCGACGGCGCCACCGGCCGGCAGACCCTGTTCCAGGTGGTGATCCCCAATGTGATGCCCGCCATCACCACCTGCACCTTCCTGACCCTCACCAACTCCTTCAAGATGTTTGACCAGAACCTGGCTCTGACGGGAGGACTTCCCAGCGTGATTCAGAATGGTGCCAAGGTGAACATCACAGAGCTTTTGGCCCTGAACATCTACTCCACCTATAACATCAACAAAAACTACCACGGCGTTGCCCAGGCCAAAGCCGTCATCTTCTTCCTGCTGGTGGCAGTGCTCGCCATCGCCCAGCAGGCCGCTACCCGGAGAAAGGAGGTTGAGCAGTAATGGAAAAGAAGAACCAATACACCCCCTTAAGCAAGGTGCTTACCTGCTTCTTTATAATCCTCTCCCTCATCTGGCTGGTGCCGGTATTTGAGGTGCTGATGAACTCCTTCAAACTCAACACCTTTGTAAACCTGGAGCCCTTCGCCCTGCCCAACGGGGAATCCTTCGCAGGCTGGGTCAACTATATCAAGGGCATGACCTTCGGCAACTATCCCTTCCTGAAAGCTGCTCTGTACAGCCTCATCATCACTGTGCTGTCTGTTGCCCTGATCCTTCTGTTCTGCTCCATGAGTGCCTGGTACATTGCCCGGGTAAACAGCCTGGCCTCCCGGATTTTCTACTACCTGTGCCTGTTCTCCATGATCGTCCCCTTCCAGATGGTCATGTTCACCCTGACCTTCACCGCCGACCAACTGAAACTCAACACCCCCTTCTCCATTCCCATTGTCTATCTGGGCTTCGGTGCCGGTCTTGCCATCTTCATGTTCCTGGGCTTTATCAAGAGCCTGCCCCATGAGATTGAGGAAGCCGCCGCCATTGACGGCTGCGGGGCTATCCGCACCTTCTTCTTAGTGGTCATGCCCATGCTCAAGCCCACCGTCATCTCCGTGGGTATTCTGGAGCTTATGTGGGTGTGGAACGACTACTTGCTTCCCTATCTGGTGCTGGACCGCACCAAGTACCAGACCATTCCCATTCTGGTGCAGTACCTGAAAGGCAGCTACGGCACCGTGGACTTAGGTGCCACCATGGCAATCATTATGCTGAGCATTACCCCTGTGATTATCCTTTATATCCTCTGCCAGAAGCACATCATCAAGGGCGTGGCCGCCGGCGCCGTGAAGGGATAATCCGAAAGGAAGGAAACTCCATGACCATCAAAGACCTTGCTCAGAAAACCGGCTATGCCGTGGGCACCGTCTCCCGGGCGCTCAACAATCATCCCAATGTCAGCGAAAAGGCCCGGGAGGAGATTCTCCGGGCCGCCGCCCGGTATGGCTTTCGTCTGAACGAAAACGCCCAGCGTCTGAAACAGACCCGTTCCAACACCATCTTAGGAATCGTAAAAGGAAAACGCAACGAGCTTTTCGCCCAGATGGTGGAGGAAATTCAACGAATCGTGGCCGGGACATCCTATCAGCTGTCCATCGACTACATGGACGAGGACGACAACGAGGTGCAGCGGGCGCTGAAGCTGCTGCCCACCCAGAAGCCCCTGGGCATCCTGTTCCTGGGGGGCAGCAACCCCCATTTCCGGGAGGCCTATGCCGCTGTTCCGGTACCGGGGGTGGTCATCACCAACGACACTGCGGGGCTTGCCATCGGGAACCTGTCCAGCGTCACCACCGACGATGTGCTGGCGGCAGAAGCTGCCATGGATACCCTGATTGAAATGGGGCACCGGGAAATTGCCATCATCGGCGGTAACCGGGAGATTTCCGATGCCAGCCGCCTGCGTTATGAGGGCTGTATGCGCTCCTTCCGGAAGCACGGTCTTCCCTTCTCTCTGGAAAAAGAGTACCGGGGCGTCCGGTACTCCTATCAGAACGGCTACACCGCCGTGAAGGAGCTGGTGGACAAAGGCTGTCGGTTTACCGCCATCTTTGCCATGGCCGATGTGCTGGCCATCGGTGCCATCCGGGCCCTCCAGGACGCCGGTTTGCAGATTCCGGGGGATGTGTCCGTCATAGGTGTGGACGGTCTGCCCATCGGAAACTTTCTGGTTCCCCGGCTGGCTACTGTTCGCCAGTCCACCCAGGAGCTGTCCCGGCGAGGGGTGGAGATTCTCCTGTCCGCCATTGAAGATGGCAAACCCGCCTGCCACGAAACCATCCCTTTCCAGGTGGCCCATCAGGAAAGCATTCGCAACATCACCATTTAAGGAGGCATTGATCATGCGGCAAAGCGGCATTTTAATGCACATCACCTCCCTGCCCGGCCCCTACGGTATGGGCACCATGGGCAAAAACGCCTACCAATTCGTGGATTTTCTCCAAAGTGCCGGGCAATCCTGCTGGCAGATTCTCCCCCTGAACCCCACAGGCTATGGGGACTCCCCCTACCAGTCCTTCTCCTCCTGGGCCGGAAACCCCTATCTCATTGATTTGGATATTCTGGTGAAGGAGGGGCTTCTAAAGCGGGAGGAGCTGGAAAGGATCTCCTGGGAGCCCACCCCCAACCGGGTGGACTTTGGGCTCCAATACACCAGGCGTTATCCAATCCTTCGCACTGCCCACGAAAGATTCGTCCCCGGAGAGGAATATGAAGTCTTCTGTCAGGAAAATGCCTTTTGGCTCAACAACTACGCCCTGTTTATGGCCATCAAGGACAATCTGGGGGGTGCACCCTGGCTGACCTGGCCGGAGGGCTTAAAAACCTGCCGCCCGGAAGCCCTGGAGGAACAGCGGCAAAAGCTGGGGAAGAACCTGGACTTTTACCGTTTCCTTCAATACCAGTTTTTCCGCCAGTGGAAGGCTCTGCGGCGCTACGCCAACGGAAAGGGCATCCGGATTATCGGAGACATTCCCATCTATGTCCCCCTGGACTCGGCGGATGTGTGGGCCAATCCCCATCTGTTCCAGCTGGACAGCAGCCTCCGCCCCACCCATGTTGCCGGGTGTCCCCCGGACTCCTTTACCGCCGACGGTCAGCTGTGGGGCAATCCCCTGTACGACTGGCCCATACACGAAAAAACCGGCTACCGCTGGTGGATTCGCCGGCTGTCCGCTGCCGCCGCCATGTACGATGTGGTACGGATTGACCACTTCCGGGGACTGGAAAGCTACTGGTCCGTCCCTGCCCAGGACAAAACCGCAAAGAATGGCCACTGGTGCCCGGGGCCGGGAATGTCCTTCGTCCATGCCATCCGGAAGGCTCTGCCGGGGTTGGATTTCATCGCCGAGGACCTGGGGTACATCACCCCGGAGGTTCGGAAATTGCAGCAGGACTCCGGGTATCCCGGCATGAAGGTGCTGGAATTTGCCTTTGACTCCCGGGAGGAGAGCGACTATCTGCCCCATCTGTATCCGGTGGACTCGGTGTGCTACACCGGCACCCACGACAATCCCCCTCTGGGCCAATGGCTGGAGGATGCGGCTCCGGAGGATGTGGCCTGTGCCAAGGCCTATCTGGGACTGAATCAGGAGGAAGGCTATATCTGGGGCATCATCCGGGGTGCCATGTCCTCCGTGTCCCGGCTGTGCGTGGTGCAGCTGCAGGACTATCTGGAGCTGGGAAAGGACGCCCGGATGAATCAGCCCGGATCCCTTTCCTGTGCCAACTGGACCTGGCGGGCAAATGCCAGACAGCTGACCCCGGCTCTGGCAGAAAAAATCCGCAGCGTCACCAAACGCTACGGAAGACTTCCCAAAGAATAAATAAAGGGCCCGTTGCAAAATGACAGATTTGCAACGGGCCCCTTTTTGCGCACCGCACCCCATAGCTCCCTCCGGGAGGGAGCTGGCGCCGAAGGCGTCTGAGGGAGCCTGCGGGCGGCAAGCTGAAGGTTTGCTTATGAGGTGGTACTTGCCGGTGGTTGTCAATACCCTACCTTGATTTTTCCGGGTGGCCTTCCAGAATATGACAGTCTTGGGGAAGTACCATCTCTGGCAATCAGACTGGCTTTCCGCCCGATGGCTCCCTCCGTCTTGGGGCTGCGCCCCAATCCACCTCCCTCCCGGAGGGAGGTATAAACGAAGCCTTCTGCAAGGTAACAATACACTGTATGCCACCGTGAGAAATCGTCCGTGGCCACTGGCCGCCGATACCGGGGAAATTCAAAAAATCAGGGCCTACCGCTGCAAGTGTTTTGCAGCAGTAGGCCCTTTTCTTATTTGTTTCCGGCCACGGATTTGCGGACCAGTGCCCGCTTCAGTCTGGCCTCCGCCACCCGGATGTCCTGATCCGGGGCGGTTTTGTTTTTCAGAACCGCCTGGGCCCGGTCATAGGACCGCTCAGCCCGGGCCACGTCAATCTGGTCTGCCCACTCGAAGGTGGTGGGAACCAAAGTCACATGGCCTTCCATCACCGAGAGCATTCCGCCGATACAGGCGGCGTAGCGCCGCTGGCCATCCACAATCACCGTGGCTCTGCCCATACCCAGGGAAGCCACGCAGTTTTCGTGTCCTGCCAGCACGCCCATATCCCCTGCGGTGGTGCGGACCACCAGTTCCTCTGCCGGACCGTCATACACCAATCCGTCGGGGGTAACGATTTTCAGAGGAAAGGGAGTCATTTACTTCTTCCCCTTCCATTTATCCACCACATCGTCAATGGTGCCGGCAAACAGGAAGCAGGACTCGGGAATCTCGTCGTGCTTTCCTTCAATAATCTCCCGGAAGCCCCGGATGGTCTCCTTCAAGGGCACGTACTTGCCCTCGAAGCCGGTGAACTGCTCTGCCACGGAGAAGGGCTGGGACAGGAACCGCTGCACCTTCCGGGCCCGGTTCACAATCAGCTTATCCTCCTCGGACAGCTCATCCATACCCATGATGGCGATGATGTCCTGCAGCTCCTTGTACCGCTGGAGAATCTGCTGCACGCTCCGGGCGGTGTCGTAATGCTCCTGTCCCACAACCTCCGGGGTCAGAATCCGGGAGGTGGAGTTCAGGGGGTCAACTGCCGGGTAAATGCCCAGAGAGGCGATGCCACGGTCCAGAGCGGTGGTGGCGTCCAGGTGGGCAAAGGTGGTGGCAGGCGCCGGGTCGGTGTAGTCGTCCGCAGGCACATAAACCGCCTGAACGGAGGTGATGGAGCCGTCCTTGGTGGAGGTGATACGCTCCTGGAGGGCACCCATTTCCGTTGCCAGGGTGGGCTGGTAGCCCACGGCGGAAGGCATACGGCCCAGAAGGGCGGACACCTCAGAACCGGCCTGGGTGAAACGGAAGATGTTGTCAATAAACAGCAGCACGTCCTGGTGCTTTACATCCCGGAAGTACTCTGCCATGGTCAGGCCGGAAAGGCCTACCCGCATACGGGCTCCGGGGGGCTCGTTCATCTGACCGTAGACCATGGCGGTCTTTTTGATAACGCCGGACTCGGTCATTTCCCGATACAGGTCATTGCCCTCACGGGTACGCTCACCCACGCCGGTAAACACGGAGTAACCGTTGTGGGCGGTGGCTACATTATAAATCAGCTCCTGAATCAGCACCGTCTTGCCTACGCCGGCGCCGCCGAACAGACCGATTTTACCACCCTTGGCATAGGGGCAAATCAAGTCGATAACCTTGATGCCGGTTTCCAGGATGGAAGTAGAGGTCTGCTGCTCGTCATAGGACGGAGCCTGACGGTGGATGGACCACTGCTCAGCGCCCTTTACCTGTTCGCCGCCGTCGATGGTCTGTCCCAGCAGGTTAAACACCCGTCCCAGGCATTCCTCGCCCACGGGCACCTGAATGGGAGCGCCGGTGCCCTCTGCCTCTGCCCCCCGCTGCAGTCCGTCGGTGGAGCTCATGGCGATGCACCGCACCACATTGTCACCAATGTGCTGGGCGGCCTCTGCCACGATGGTACTATCCCCATTGTGCACATGAATGGCACTCAGGAGCTCCGGAAGGCAGTCGTCCGGAAAACGAATATCCAGAACGGGACCCATGACCTGAATCACCGTTCCCACATTTTTGGCCATTGGCTTCAACTCCTCGCTTGCAATCAGCTCTCTTGAGAGCCTGCAACAATTTCTGTAATTTCCTGCGTGACCGCTGCCTGACGGGCTCTGTTGAACTGCAGGCTCAGGTCCTCAATCATATCCTCCGCATTCTGGGTGGCAGAATCCATGGCAGTCCGGCGGGCGGCCTGCTCGGAGGCACGGCTTTCGCACAGGGCACCGTAGAGGATTCCCCCCAGATACTCCGGCACAATGGCACGGAATACCGTGGTGCTGTCCGGCTCATAGAGAATCTGGGAGCTGGGAGCGGTTTGTGCCTCTCCCTCTTCCGGTACCAGGGGCAGCAGCTGCTGCACCGCCGGAACCTGGGACAACACCGACTGGAAGTTGGTATAGGCCACATAAACCCGGTCGATTTCCCCGTTAAGGTATGCCTTGCACAGGGTCTTTGCCAGGGTGAAGCAGTCTCCGATGGACACATCCTCCGCCTCGGCGTAGCCCTCCGTCATCATGGGAAAGCTCCGGCTGCGGAAGAAATCCACCGCCTTCTTGCCCACCGGCACCACCTGGGTTTCCCCGGCTTCCATGTGGGAAAGGGCCAATTTCAGCACGTTGCTGTTGTAGCCCCCAGCCAGTCCCCGGTCGCCGGCAATCACCACAAAGGCTGCCTTTTTTCCGGGCCGTTCCTGGAGGTATGGGGAGTCCAGCTCCTGATTGTTGTTGACGATTTCCCGGATGGCACCGCTGAGAATCTCAAAATAGGGTCGGGAGGAAAGCACCTGGTTCTGGGCCTTCCGCAGCTTGGAAGCGGCCACCATTTCCATGGCCTTGGTAATCTGCTTGGTGCTTTCCATGCTGCGGATACGCATTTTTATTTCCTTGGTGGAAACGCCAGCCATAACCGGCCTCCTTCCTTATACCTTGGGTGCAAACTGGGCAACAAGCTCGGAAAGGGCCGTTTTCAGGCTCTGCTCCGTTTCCGGCTCCAGCTTGCCGGTTCCCCGAATTGCCTCCAGCACCTGGGGATAGCGGTTTTCCATATGCTCCTGGAGCCGCACCTCAAACTCCGGAACCTGGGATACTGCGATAGAATCCAGGTAGCCGTTGGTAGCAGCGTAGAGGATGCACACCTGCTGGGCCACCTCTACAGGAGCGTTGTTCTTCTGCTTCAGCACCGCCACAATCCGCTCGCCCAGGGCAAGTCTTGCCTTGGTGTCCGCATCCAGGTCGGAGCCGAACTGGGCGAAGCTTTGCAGCTCCCGGTACTGGGAGTACACCAGCTTCAGAGAGCCGGACACCTTCTTCATGGCCTTAATCTGGGCCGCGCCGCCCACCCGGGACACAGAGATACCCGGGTTCACAGCCGGCATAACGCCGGAGTTGAACAGCTCGCTTTCCAGGAAAATCTGGCCGTCGGTGATGGAAATCACGTTGGTGGGGATATAAGCGGACACGTCGCCCGCCTGGGTCTCGATAATGGGCAGAGCCGTCAGGCTGCCGCCGCCCTTCTCCTGGGACATATGAGCAGCCCGCTCCAGAAGCCGGGAGTGGAGATAGAACACGTCGCCGGGGTATGCTTCCCGTCCGGGGGGACGGCGAATCAGCAGGGAGATGGCACGGTAGGCCACGGCGTGCTTGCTCAAGTCGTCGTAAATCACCAGCACATCCTTGCCCTGGTGCATGAAATGCTCACCCATGGTGCAGCCGGCATAGGGGGCAATGTACTGCATGGGTGCCAGCTCAGAAGCGGTGGCGGACACCACGATGGTGTAATCCATAGCGCCCTCTGCCGTCAGGTTGTTCACAATCTGAGCCACGGTGGAACGCTTCTGACCGATGGCCACATAGATACAGATAACGTCCTTCCCCTTCTGGTTCAGAATGGTATCGGTGGCGATGGTGGTCTTACCGGTCTGGCGGTCGCCGATAATCAGCTCACGCTGGCCCCGTCCAATGGGAATCATGGAGTCGATGGCCTTGATGCCCGTCTGGAGGGGCTTGTTTACCGGTTCCCGGTCGATGATGCCCGGGGCCGGGGATTCGATGGGGCGGTAGGCTTCGGCAGTGATGGGTCCCTTGCCGTCGATGGGTTCGCCCAGGGCGTTGACAACACGGCCCAGAAGGCTCTTGCCCACGGGGACGGAAACCACCTTACCGGTGCGCTTTACCGTATCGCCCTCTTTGATGCCCTCGTCGTTGCCCAGGATAACCACGGACACAGAATCCTCTTCCAGATTCTGGGCCATGCCATAGGCACCGTTGGGGAATTCCACCAGCTCACCGGCCATGCACTTGTCCAGGCCGGAGACCTTGGAAATGCCGTCTCCCACCAGGATGACCACGCCGGTTTCGCTGGATTCCAGCTTCTTTTCGTAGTTCTTGATCTGACTACGGATGATTTTCGTAATTTCTTCGGGTCGTAATTCCATAGTGTTCCTACCCTCTAATTAAAGTACGGTGTTTTTCAGCATATTGCTAATCTCACTCAGGGTGTTGGCCACCGTTCCGTCAACACGCCTGCCATCGTAGTCCAGCCGCAGGCCGCCCAGACACTTCCCGTCAATCCGGCAGGAAAGCTGCACGGTCTTGCCGGTGATGGCTTCCAGCTTCCGGGTCAGGCGGTCCTTCTGCTCCTGGCTCAGGGCCACGGCGGACACTGCCTGCACCGGCAGAATGTTATGCGCTTCATTGTAAAGCTCTGTAAATGCCTTGCAGCACTGGGGGAACTGGCGGATGTAGCTTTTCTCCGTCAGCAGCTTCATAAAATTCAGGATATAGGGGTGTACCCGGTCCCGGAAGCTGTCCTCCAGCACCTGGCACCGCTCCTGCTTGGTCAGGTTATGGGAGGACAAAAGCCGCAGAAAGTCCGGCTCCTGGGAGAAAGCCTCCCGGAGCACTTCCAGCTGCTGCAGGAAGGTCTCCTCCTGCTGCTCCTCCCGGGCCAGGGAATAAAGGCCCTGGGCATACACACTTGCTACCTGGCTCATACCCCGTCACCCAATTCTTCGATAAACTGGTCAATCAGCCGGGTCTGATCTCCGGTGTTCAGGCTTCTGCCCACAACCTTCTGGGCAATATCCATGGCAAGACCGGAAATCTCGTCCTTGGCCTCATTGACGGCCTTTTTCTTCTCCCGGGCAATGTCAGCGGCGGCCTTGTCCATAAGGGCAGAGGCCTGGGCGTTGGCCTGGCGGATAATCTCCTCCTCCCGGCTCTGACCACGGGCCACGGCTTCCTTCACCATAGCCTCGCTGGTCTCACGGGCGGCAGAGAGCTTCTTGGTATAGTCTGCCTCCAGAGCCTGGGCCTGCTGACGGGCCAGGTCTGCCTGGGAATACATATCGTCAATCTCCTGCTGCCGTTCGTGGACTACCTGCATGAGCTTGTCAAAGAGGTAGTGCTTCAGCACCAGAAACAGGGCAACGGTATTGGCAAGGGTGAATAATGCCGTCCAGGGGTTCACCCCCAGAAATTCTTCAAATCCCACTTGCTTCGCTCCTTTCCTGTGGAATCCGTCTGCTTGATTAGTTCACTGCAAACAGAATCAGGAAGGAAATCAGCAGGGAGTAGATACCGGTGGTCTCGGTAATGGCACAGCCCAGAATCATGTTGGTACGCAGGGTGCCGGAGGTCTCCGGCTGACGGGCCATGCCCTCCAGAGCCTTGCCCACAGCGTTGCCTTCGCCGATAGCCGGGCCGATAGCGCCGATACCCATACACAGACCTGCACCGATTGCACAAGCAGCCTTAATAATTGCGTGTTCCATAATAATTAGCCTCCTAAAATTGTTGTACGCTTTTTACTTCCTACTTTTTATGCCTTTGCCTCCTCCGGAGGGGGACAGGCGGCGCCGATGTATGCCATGCTCAGCATACTGAACACAAACGCCTGGACAAAACCGGAGAACAGGTCAAAATAAACAGACAGCACCGCGGGGATGCCGAACTGAAAAATAGGTACATTGGACAAAATACCAAAATGCTGCAAAAGTCCCAGGACTCCCACAACCACACAGACAATGCCCAGGATCTTTCTTCCCAGCTTGCCCTTCTTCATGCCCCACAGCACCAGGGCCACGCCCACCGCCAGCACCAGAATGGGTGCCGCCACAGAGCCGCTTACAAGGCCGATAACCACGGAGGAAAGTAACCCAAAGGCCGTATAGACGATGGAAGTAATGACACCGCCGCCGGCCACATTGCCGAAATGACGGAAGGCCATGGAGATAGGCTGGGCAATTTCCGACACCAGATTCATAGGGGTCATCACCACCACAGGCTCCGTAAAGCCTTTCAACCATCCCAGCACACCGTTGCGCTTGATGCTCTGATACCAGATAATGCCGGTGGTCATCAGCGCCCAGGTCAGGGGCACGCTCAAATCCGCAGTGGAGGAGCGAAGAAATCCCGTAAGGCCGATATAAGAGCCGCAGATACTGCTCATGAAAATGGTGGCGATGTAGGGCGTCCAGCCCACATTGTGCTCGCCCATGGTATCCTTTACAATGCCTTCCAGCATGCCGATACCCTTTTCCACCAGCACCTGCATGGTTCCCGGGCGCTTTTGCACCCGCTTACCCAGAAGGATTCCGCCCACCATCAGCAGCACCGTCACCAGCAGCACCGAAAGGGCTGTCTGGGTTACGGGAATTCCCCCGAAAATGGGGATGATGAAATAGATATATGCACCTGTTACATCCACATTCATACTTGCTTGTCACCTGACTTTCTGAAAAACTCTCCCAAAAACAGAGTGGGGCGGACAAATAGCAACGGCACCACCAGGGCTATGGGAGAAAACCAGCCGCTTTTTCCTGCCGCAAACAAAATACCGAAAAGCAGCAAATATCTTGCCAGCCGGGAAATCTGCAAAATCCGCTGTCCGCCCTTTACATCCTGGGCAACCGCCTTGTCTGCCGCCATACTGCCGCACACGGCCATCACAAAAAAGTTCAGCACCGACAAAAAGGCTCCCAAAAGTCCCCCGTACAAAACCTCGGGACTAAAGATGTGGAGCATGGCAAACACGCAGAACATGGCGCCGGTTCCCACCGCCTCGCCCAGAAGCACGATGGCAGTCTCCTTGAATACAAACTTTCGAGAATCCATGAATTTCCTTTCTATTCGTGGTCGTTGAAGGACACAGGCGGCTCCTGCTCCGGCTTGTCGCCCCCCGCCATCCGCTGCAAATTCTTCAGGGAGGAGTGGAAGCCCTCTATGGCACAGTATGCACCCAGGATAATGCCTGTCCACACCGTCCAGCTGCCCCAGCCGCAGGAATTGTGAAGCCACAGGCCCAGCAGAATGAACCCCCCCAGGGGAACGGCAACGGACAGCCCCAACTGGGTCAGCCACAGCAGAAGACTGATGTTTTTCATGCCTTTTCACACCTTCTCCTTCCGGGCCATACTTTGTCCATAATTATACTTCACCTTACCTGGATTTGCAAGGGAATTTACAAATAATTCACAGGTCTTTCCCACCCTTCCCTGTGAAAAATGAACACAATAGGTCTTTTCATTTTTCCAAAAATATAGTAAACTATCCTTAATCGTCCATGCACAGCTTTTTTCTCCGGGCATACCATGGTATGAGGTGAATGGTATGGGGCTTACAATCCTCATTGGCACGCTGGCGGCTTTCGGAGCTTTTTTTGTGGGCTTTGCCCTCATGGGCTGGCTGCTGGGAAGCAGCCGGGGCTTCCGGCTTATCTACTTTCCCGCCGCTGACCCTGCCGCCGGACTGTTCCGCTACCGGATGCTCCGGGGGCTGGGACTTCTCACCTGTCCCCTGGTGGTGACAGGCGTCACTCTCTCCCCGGAGGAAAAGGCATGGCTTGTAAAAAAATTTCCCGGAATCCGATTCTGCTCCCCGGAGGAGCTGTCGGAGATGCTCCGGCAGGAGGCAGATTCCCTTTGACAGAACCTGAGATTTTGGAGGGCGCCATTGGCGCCGTGGTCTATCAGAATTATGAAAACGGCTACAGTGTCCTGCGGCTGCAATGCAGCACCGGTCAGACGGTGACGGTGGTGGGCACCATTCCTCTGCCCATTGTGGGGGAGCAGCTGGTGGTCACCGGCCGGTGGTCGGAGCACAGCAACTACGGCCGCCAGTTTGAGGCGGAGTTTTTAGAGCGGCTCATGCCCCAGAGTGCCACGGACATTCTCCGGTACCTGTCCTCCCGGGCGGTGAAGGGCATCGGCCCGGTGCTGGCGGGGCGGATTGTAAACCGCTTCCAGGAAAACACATTGCACATTATGGAAAAGGAGCCGGATAAGCTGGCGGAGGTGCCGGGGATTTCCCCGGCCAAGGCCAAGGCCATCGGGGAGAGCTTCCGGCTCCAGGTGGGGATGCGGCAGCTGCTGGAATTTTTCGCCCTCCACCACCTGCCCAGCGAGCTGGCGGTGAAGGTCTACAAGCTCTACGGAGAAAACGCCGTATCCCTACTCTATGATGACCCCTATCTTCTCATGGATGAGGGGCTGGACGCCCCCTTTGGGGCGGTGGACCACTTCGCCGTTTCTTTAGGGATGGCGGCGGACGATCCCCGACGGGCAGAGGCGGGGCTTCTGTTTGAGCTGCGGTACAACCTCTCTGCCGGTCACAGCTTCTTGCCCCGGGACAAGCTGATTGCCGCCACCGCCCAGCTGCTTACCATTGACACGTCCGTTGCCCAGGAGGCAGCAGAGCGGCTGTTGGAAGCCCAGCGGCTGGAGGCGGACACCCTGGCAGGGATTTCCGTTCTGTATCTGCCGGAACTTTATGAGGCGGAGTGCTTTTGCACCCGGAAGCTTTTGGAGCTTTCCCAAAAGGCCTTCCCCGCCCCGTCCCATTTGAAGGCAAAGCTTCGTCAGGCGGAGGCAGAAGGGGGACTTACCTATTCTTCCCAGCAATTACAGGCACTCACCGACGCCGCCACCTCCGGGCTTCTGATTATCACCGGCGGCCCCGGCACCGGCAAAACCACGGTGGTCAACGGTATTTTGTCCCTTTATCAGCAGATGGGGCTTAAATGCCTTTTGGCCGCCCCCACAGGACGGGCCAGCAAGCGGCTGACGGAGGTCACGGGGCAGGAGGCTTCCACCATCCATCGGCTGCTGGAGGCTACCATTGACCCCCACACCGGGGATATGTTCTTCTTCCGGGACGGCTCCAATCCCTTGAAGGCCCAGGTGGTGATTGTGGATGAGATGTCCATGGTGGACATTTCCCTGTTCCACGCTCTTTTGGAGGCCATTCCCCAAAACTGCCGTCTGATTCTGGTAGGCGACCCGGATCAGCTGCCTCCCGTGGGGCCGGGTTTCCCCTTCCGGGATATGCTCCGCAGCGGCTGTATTCCTGCCGTCCGGCTGACGGAGATTTTCCGCCAGGCTCAGGAAAGCCTGATTGTGATGAACGCCCACCGGGTAAACCAGGGGAATCTTCCGGAGCTGCGGGACACCACCCGGGACTTCTTCTTCCTGCCCGCCAAATCCCCGGAACAGGTGGCTGCCACCATTGTGGGGCTTTGCACCACCCGGCTTCCCCAGCGGATGCACATTCCGGCTGAGCAGATTCAGGTCCTCTCCCCCACCAAAAAAGGACCTGCCGGCACCGCAGCCCTGAATGTTCAGTTGCAGCAGCAGCTGAATCCCCCCGCCCCGGGGAAAAAGGAAAAGGCCTATGGCCAGACCGTGTTCCGGGAGGGAGACCGGGTGATGCAGGTGCGGAACAACTACGACCTGCTATGGACCAAAACCGACGGCTCCGCCGTGGGCACCGGGATTTTCAACGGAGACGTGGGCATCATCCGCTCCATCGATTTGCAGCAGGAGGTGATGACGGTGGTCTTTGACGACCGGGAGGCGGAGTACGATTTTACCCTCCTGAATGAGTTGGAGCTGGCCTACGCCATCACCGTGCACAAAAGCCAGGGCAGCGAATACCGGGCGGTGGTTCTCTCCGCCTGGAATGGTTCTGCCTACCTTCTCAACCGCCGGGTGCTCTACACTGCCATCACCCGGGCAAGAGAACTTCTGATTATTGTAGGCCAGGGGCAGACCATCGCCGCCATGGTGCAAAATGCCAATGTGGGCAAGCGGTATACAGGGCTGAAGCTGCGGCTGGAGGAGGCTGGCCATGGCTAAGTGGGAGAGGCTGAAACTCCTCCTCTTTCCTCCCAAATGCGTCCTTTGCGGAAGGCTCCTGGGGAAAGAGGAGACGGATCTGTGCCACACCTGCCGGGTGGAGGCCCCGGAATTTCCCAGAGCAAAAATTTCCTTTTCCTTTCTTGCAGGATGGACGGCGGTATGGTATTATAGTGGGTATGTACGCACCAGTCTTTTGCGGTACAAGTTTTGCAATGTCCGCAGCCATGCCCAGTGCTATGGAAGGCTCCTGGCCATGAAGCTACTGTCCCAGGGGTGGGACAGGCCGGAGATTCTCACCTGGATTCCCATTTCCCCCCGGCGGAAAAGCCACCGGGGCTTTGACCAGGTAGAGCTGATTGCCCAGGTGGTAGCCCGGGAACTGAATCTTCCCCTCACCCCTGCCTTGAAGAAAATCCGCCACAACCCGCCCCAGTCCCGGATTTCCGGTGCCGCCGCCCGGCGGGCCAATGTGCTGGGAGCGTATCAGGCGGTGGACCCGGAGGCCATCCGGGGCAAAACCATCTGGCTGCTGGACGACATTCTCACCACCGGTGCCACTGCCTCCGAGGCAGCCCGCACCCTCCTCACCGCAGGGGCAAAGAAGGTGTACTGCGCCGTGGTGGCAGCGGCGAACCATGAAAAATTGAAAAACAGCAGGTGAATACAATGCAACTGATTTCCCATGACCTGGGCGTGGACCTGGGTACTTCCAATGTACGCATTTATGTGGACGGCAAGAGCGTGATTGCCCGGGAGCCCTCTGTGGTAGCGGTGGACAAGAACACCGGCAAGATCCTCCAGGTGGGCGCTGCCGCCCGGAATATGCTGGGCAGAACCCCCGGCAATGTGGTGGCCATGTCCCCGCTGAAAGACGGCGTCATCTCTGACCATGAAATGACGGTGAAAATGCTCCAGATTCTCTTCCGCTCCGTCTCCAAGTCCTCTCTCTTTACCCCCAAGCCCCGGGTGATTGTGAGCGTTCCCAGCAGCATCACCGAGGTGGAGGAGCGGACGGTCATCAATGCCGCCATCGAAGCCGGTGCCCGCCGGGTATACCTGATTGAAGCCCCCCTGGCTGCCGCTCTGGGTGCCAACCTGGACATCAAGGGCCCCAACGGCCACATGGTGGTGGATATGGGCGGCGGCACCTGCAACATTGCGGTGCTGTCCATGAACGGCGTGGCAGTTTCCTCCTCCATTCCCATCGGCGGCATTGCCTTTGACGAAACCATCGCCCGGTACGTCCGCCGGAACTACGGCGTGATTATCGGGGAGACCACTGCCGAGGAAGTGAAAATCCAGGTGGGCAGCGTCTACCCCCGGCAGGAGGATCCCACCATTTCCGTCAAGGGCCGGGATGCCAAAAACGGCACCCCCCGGGAGCTGACCCTCACCTCCTCGGAGATTTTCAATGTTTTGCAGCGTCCCGCCCGGATGATTACCGACGAAGTCCTGTCTGTTCTGGAGGACACCACCCCGGAGCTGGTGGCAGACATTGCAGAAAACGGCATCACCCTCACCGGCGGCGGCAGCCTCATCTGGGGCATGGATATGCTGCTGACCGAGCGCACCGGCATCCGCTGCACCGTAGCCGACGACCCGGAGTCCTGTGTGGCTTACGGCTGCGGCAAGAGCCTGGGCTGGATTAACCACATGAACGAAGGCCCCATCAACATCGCCAGAAAGCGGATTCTCCGCAGATAAAGCTATACGCCGCAAACCGGAAAGAACCGGTTTGCGGCGTATGCTTTATTCCTGGGGCTTTTCCAGAATGGCCCCAATCTCCTCATAGGCTTTTTGCAGGTAGGGTTCCTGATAGGTGCTTTTTGCCTTGTCCAGCAGAATCTTTGCCTGGCCGAATTCTCCCCGGGAGATTTCCTCCAGCACATCCACAATGGCAATATTGCCCCCATAGGCCTTTCCGGTGCGGAATTTGGTGAAAAGTGGCCGGCTGCTGTCATAAAGGGTCTGGGCCTTCTCCGTCTGTCCTGCCAGGAAATAGCTTTCGCATAGGTTGATTGCCCGCACCACCCGGGCGCTGTCCACCCGGAGCTGCTTGGGGTCCACGGCCTCCAGGATGGAGATGGCTGTCCCATAGTCCTTTTCCTCCATATACCCTGCCGCCAGGTTCAGCTCCAGGGTGCTGCGAAGGGTTTTGCCCTTGGCGGTTTTGCGCAGGGCTTCCATCCCCTCTATGTACCCCCGGGAATCTCCGGCATAGAGAAGGGTCAGAAGCTTTTTCACCCTTCCCATGTAGTAAAGATTATAGGAGATGTTGATGACCAACGCCCCCAGAACCACCACGATGGCAGCAATCCAGTAGCCCTGCATAAACACATCTTCGGGAATCTGAAAGCTGTTCTGAATCAGAACCAGCACAAGACCCAGGCATACGCCAAACAATACGACTTTTCCAATGCGCTTCATAGGTATGCTCCTTTCACCCCAAAATCCACTTCTGTCCGTCGGGCATTTCCATCAGGACCCCGGGGATAAGCTCCCGGATTTCCCCATTGGGAAAGTGCCGGACCACCACTTCCTCCCGATAGTCGGGATCTTCATACCAGCGGCTGAAATACAGCAATTCTCCCTCCCGGCAGGTAAAGGACTCTGTATTTTCCAGGGCAAAGTCCGCTTTTTCCGGCCAGACCACCTGGAAGTCATTTTCCGCCCCCTGGCGGATCATCATAAGGGGGGATTGGGCCAGCATCAGGTTATAGCAATCCTTCACCGCCCCCAGGGGAATCTCTGCGGTAAGAGTTGTCTCCCCTAAGTCATGGTCATACCGGAAAAGAGAAATGGTCTTCCGGGGAAAGTCCACCATGAGGATATACACCTTTCCATCTTCCCAGGCAGGACTGCCAAAATACTGCCCTGCCTCCCCCCGGATGGGCTCCACCACCTCCCCTTCCGGGTAGCGAATCAGGAGCAGGCGGTTGCTATTCACCGGGTGACGGCTCTCAAACAGCTCCTGAGCCTCGTACAAATCCCCGCTGGCATAGTCACAGCACCAATACCAGCAGGTGCTGCCGGGGATTTCCTGAAAATTGTAGATACCGTTTGTGGGGATGATTTTCATAGGGACTCCTTTCTGTCTGTCCATTCCTTCCACCGGGCATTTTCCAGCGTCATGATGGTGTATTCCGGGAATTTTCCATGGATTTCCCCAAGGCAAATTTCACTCCAGGTTCCACCGGAGCCTCTGCCTGTGGGTTTCAGCTCCGCCGGACTGCACCAGGAGGCTTTGTATGAAGAATCTATCCTTCCGCAAATTTCACATTGCCTCCCCCAAGCGAAACAATCGCTGCCGTAATGGAGGATGATTCTTTTGTAGCTGTGCTTGTGGTCAGACCGCTTCTTGCTGTTGGATTTGGAGGCTGTGGACGATTTGCCTCTGTATGGCCCCGCTTCTTCCTCCTGGGGCTGGCGGTGCTGATTTTTGTATTGGTTTGCTTTTTCAGGAATCACGGTCAAAGCGCCTCCTCTCCGCCGGTATCACAAGTGGGAAAATCAATCCCCCACGCCCACCAAACTATATCCATTTTCCCTGGCAATCTCACACACATGGCCCAAACCGGTTCCAAACTGCCTGATTTTTTTCAGGGATATACCGTATGTTTCAATCACCTTGTTTTCTGCCGGGCTGTTTTCTTCCGCCCACTTTACTACGGAATCGGAGAAAACTTTGATTTGGGAAACCGCTTCAGCCGGGAGGAAAACCTCCCCATATGGGTCAAACAGATAAAAAGTTTGGTAGTTCTGGAAAGATTCCCGGAAATCGTACAAAAAGTCATCCAATTTCTCCGGCAATACCACACAGAAATCTCTTATTGCTTTTCGGGGTTTCCTGGTCAGCATCTCCACGGCCTGGGAGATACTTTCCGCCGCCACAATTTCCATAGCCATCCTCCCTTTCAGTCCCAGGAGTTAAACACAATCTGCCCCACCGTACGGGGTTTCCAATAGGCAATCTGCGCCAGCTCTGCCTTCCCCAGGGCTCCGGCTTCCTCCTGCCAATCCTTTTGAAGCATCTGCAAGGAAAGCACATGGCAGTCCTCCGGCAGGGAACAGGGCGGCTCTGTAAAGGCAATTTCCCCGAATTCCAGAGACCTGGCAAAGGCCACCCAGGCAAATGGGGCATTTTCCAGCAGGTAGATTTCCCCCTGACGGGTTTGGATTTTTGCGGCGTAAAAGTTTTTTCCCGCCAAATCCAGATCCAGAGAAAGAACCTCCCCGGAAAGCTGACGGGCCAGGGCATAGGACAGCCGTCGGAACGCCCCCGCTCCCCCTTGAAAGGTGGGTTGACTTTCCCAATCTCCGAAGCCGGTAATCCCGGAAGGCAGCATATTTCCCCCACCCTTTCCACGGCAAAATTCTTAGTTCGGGGATTTTACCACAAATATGTGAATATTCTGTTTTCTTTTTCCAAAATTACCGAAAACTGTAAAAAAGGACATGACCGGGAAGTCATGTCCTTTTCATGTCTATTCGTTTCCGATTACAGGGGGTAAGCAGCCTCGTCGCAGATGATGGTCACATCGGGATGGAACTGCAGGATGGAAGCGGGAACCTGGGGGGTCACGGGGCCGCAGAGGGTCTTGTAGAGAATCTCCTTCTTGTCGGCGCCGGTGGCTACCAGAACCACCTTCCGGGCTGCCATCACGGTGCCGATGCCCATGGTGTAAGCAGCGGTGGGAACCTCGTCAATGGAGTTGAAGAAACGTTTGTTGGCCTGACGAGTAATCTCCTCCAGCTCCACCTCGTGGGTCATGGCGGGGAAATGGTCGGTGGGCTCGTTGAAGCCGATGTGGCCGTCGTGGCCGATGCCCAGCAGCTGCAGGTCAACGCCGCCCCACTCCTCAATCTGCTTCTCATAAGCCTGGCACATAGCCTCCACGTCCTCGGTCTGGCCGTTGGGAACGATGGTGTTCTCGGGCTTGATGTTCACATGATTGAACAGGTTCTCCTGCATGAAGTACCGGTAGCTCTGGGGGTGATCGCCGGACAGGCCCTTGTACTCATCCAGGTTGGCGGAACGAACCCGGGAAAAATCAATCTTACCGGCCTTGCAGCGCTCCACCAGCTCCCGGTACAGGGGCAGGGGGCTGGAACCGGTAGCCAGGCCCAGAACACAGGCGGGCTTGGTCTGGATCAGGGTCTCGAACAGGTCGGCAGCGACCTTGCCCATCTCCTCCGGGTTCTTAACTTTGATAACTCTTGCGTGAATCATGGGAATCCCCTCCTATATAATGTACCTTCATACTATCATTGTTTCTCCACTTTGTCAACTCACCGGAAGCAAAACCAGCCGGGGAAACCCCCGGCTGGCTATAACTTAATAGGTGATCTGGCTGATAACTTCCTTCAGCTTGTTGGCGCTGGCCTGGAGCTTTACCACTTCCTCGTCCGTCAGGGGGTTGAGGATCTTGCCCCGGACACCCTTCCGGTCCACCAGGGTCAGCACGGACAGGCACACATCGTCCACGCCGTACTCACCGTGCATCATGGTAGATACGCTCAGAGCGGTGCCGGCGCCGGAGTAGATGCACTTGCAGATGTGGCACACGGACATAGCCACGGCAAAGAAGGTAGCGCCCTTGTTCTCAATAATCTGGGCACCGGACTTCTTCACGAACTCCTCCACCTCGGCGTAGTCCTGATGCCAGTCGATTCTGTCGGCATCCGGTGCATTGTGCTTGTAAGCATCAATGTGGTTGTTGGCAATGTGAGCCAGGGACCAAGGCACGAAGGAGCTGTCGCCGTGCTCGCCGTACACATGGGCATGGACATTCTTGGGGCTGATGCAGAACCGCTTGGCCAGCTCAGACTGGAGACGGCTGGTATCCAGAATGGTGCCGGAGCCGATGATCTGATTCTCCGGCAGGCCGGAAATCTTGGTGAACACATAGGTCAGCACATCCACAGGGTTGGAAACAATCAGGTAGATGGCGTCCTTTGCGTGGGGCACAACACCCTCGGCAATGGACTTGAGAATATTTACATTGGTCTGAGCCAGATCCAGCCGGGTCATGCCGGGCTTTCTGGGCATACCGCTGGTGATTACCACAATATCAGAGCCGGCGGCATCCTCATATTCACCGGAGCGGACAATGGCAGGAGAATGGAAGGGAGCGCCCTGGTAAATGTCCAGTGCTTCGCCCAGTGCCTTCTTCTTGTTGATGTCCACCAGAACAATCTCAGAGGCAACGCCCTGAATCATCAGGTCGTTGGCTACCGTTGCGCCTACGCTGCCTGCGCCGATAACAGTGATCTTACTCATAGCAATAACTCCTTTATCAATTCAGGGATTCAACCCTTTTATATCGATAATACTATATTGTTTCTGCCGGTTTGTCAACCCTGGAAGATGGGAAACTTTCTCCTTTTCTGCGGTTCTGTGGAATATGCCAAAAAGTGTTTTCCACTTTCTTCTATATCCGTTATTTTGCCGGGAAATCCGTCAGAAGCTTCACCAGCACCTTCACCGCCAGCTCCATGTCCTCCACCGGGATATACTCGAACCGGCCGTGGTAGTTCTCGCCGCCGGTAAAGAGGTTGGGGCACAAAAGGCCCATGTAGGAAAGCCTTGCCCCATCGGTGCCGCCCCGGACAGGCACCACCCGGGGAGTAAGCCCCACCTCTTCCATGGCAGCCTTGGCCCGGTAGACAATCTGCATACAGCCCAGCATGGGCTCTTTCATGTTGTAGTAGCTGTCCTGGATGGTAAGCTCCACGGTGCCTTCCCCATACTTGTCATTTAAGAAAGCGGCGGCACTTTCCATCCGGCGCTTTTTCTCCTGGAACTTTTCCATGCTGTGGTCCCGGATGATGTAGCGCAGGGTGGAATGCTCCACGCAGCCCTCCATATCCGTCAGGTGGATGAAGCCCTCATACCCTTCCGTGTACTCCGGCTTTTGATTCCTGGGCAGCAGGCTCTCAAATTCCATGGCGATGTACTGGGAATTGACCATCTTATCCTTGGCAGAGCCGGGATGGATGTTAAGGCCCTGAAATTTTACCGTTGCGGCGGCGGCATTGAAATTCTCAAACTCCAGCTCCCCTACCGTACCGCCGTCCACCGTATAGGCATAGTCTGCCCCAAAATCCTGGACAGAAAACCGGTCGGCGCCTCTGCCAATTTCTTCATCCGGGGTAAAACCGATGCGCAGGGTGGCGTGGGGCTGCTTGCTCTCCAGCAAGACCTGGGCCGCTGCCAGAATCTCCGCCACGCCGGCTTTGTCGTCCGCCCCCAGCAAGGTGGTGCCGTCGGTGACAATCAGGTGCTTTCCCGTGTGCAGCTCCAGATTCTCATACTGGGATTGCCTGAGCCAGATGTCCTTCTCCGGGTTCAGGCAGATGTCGCCTCCCTGGTATTCTACGATTCTGGGGCGGATATGGTTCCCGGAGGCATCCGGGGAGGTGTCCATATGGGCAATGAGGCCGATGATAGGCAGGTTCAAATCCCCGGGGACAGTGCCGAACACATAGCCGTTTTCATCCATATGGGCATCGGAAATGCCCATTTCCTGCATCTCCTCCACCAGTTTCGCCCCCAGCACCTTCTGACCCGGGGTGGAGGGGCAGGTTTCCGACGCCTCATCGGAGGTGGTTTCAAAGTTTACATAACGCAAAAAGCGTTCCACAACGGTAGACATAACTTACTCCTTTCCAAAAAGGAGCCGCCGCAAAAGCGGCGGCTCGGGAAAAACGGATTTACTTGGCGGCGTTTACCAGCTCAGCGGTATCCTGCGCAATCATCAGTTCCTCATTGGTGGGGATGACCCAAACCTGAACCTTGGAGTCGGGAGTGGAGATGCACATCTCCTTGCCCCGCTGGCCGTTCTTCTCCGGGTCAATCTTCACACCCAGGTAGCCCAGGTAGTCGCAGATGGTCTGACGGGTCTCGGGGCCGTTCTCACCCACGCCGGCGGTGAAGGTAATCACATCCACGCCGTTGAGGGCTGCGGTGTAGGCACCGATGTACTTGGCAACCTCGTAGAAGAACTTCTGCAGAGCCAGAATGCACTTCTCGTCGCCCTGCTTCTCACCATCCTCCAGGTCACGGAAGTCGGAGGACTTCTCGGACAGAGCCAGCACGCCGGACTTCTTGTTCAGCATGGTCAGGCACTCGTCCACGCTCATGCCGTACTTGTTGCAGATGAACTGCACCACGCAGGCGTCGATGTCGCCGCAGCGGGTACCCATGGGGACACCAGCCAGAGGGGACAGACCCATGGAGGTATCCATGCACTTGCCGTTCTCGATGGCGCACAGGGAAGAGCCGTTACCCAGGTGGCAGTTGATCATCTTGAAGTCGGTCTTGCCCAGCAGAGCCGCAGCCCGGCGAGCCACATACTTGTGGGAGGTGCCGTGGAAGCCGTAGCGGCGGATGTCGTCATTCTCATAGTACTCGGTGGGAATGGCGTACCGGTAAGCCTTGGGGGGCATGGTCATATGGAAAGCGGTGTCGAACACGGCAACCTGGGGAGTGTTGGGCATAACTGCCTGGCAAGCCCGGATACCCATGAGGTTAGCAGGGTTGTGGAGGGGTCCCAGGGGGATGCACTCCTCAATGGCCTTGATGCAGGCATCGTCAATGATGCAGGAATCGGAGAACTTCATGCCGCCATGGAGCACCCGGTGACCCACGGCATCAATCTCGTCCACGGACTTGATCACGCCTTCCTGGGGGTCCTGGAGAATCTCCAGCACAGCGGCAATGGCCTCGGAGTGGGTGGGCATGGGAATGTCCTTGACCACCTTCTTGTCGCCTACCTTGTGGGTCAGGCGGCCGTCGATGTAGATACGCTCACACAGGCCCTTGGCAGATACATCGCCGGTCTCCGGATCCATCAGCTGATACTTCAGGCTGGAGCTGCCGGCGTTGATAACCAAAATGTTCATTGGAATCTTCCTCCCTAAAATAATTACATTTCTTTTTTGTACAATCTGGTACTATACCTGTAGCTGTTTCTATTGTATAATATGTTTCCAGTTTTCGCAAGTCCTGTGGGAAGTTTTTTTAGGAGGTTGGCTGATTTTGCAGATTGCAGGCATTATTTGTGAATACAATCCCCTGCACAAAGGGCATGAAAGGCAGCTGACCCTGGCAAAAAGCCTTCTGGGTCAGGATTCAGCGGTGGTGTGCCTTATGAGCGGCAACTTTGTCCAGCGGGGATACCCGGCCATTGTGGACAAATCCCTCCGGGCTAGGGCAGCGGTTGCCTGCGGTGCCGACCTGGTGCTGGAGCTGCCCATTACCGCCTGTCTTTCCTCGGCGGAAGGGTTCGCCGCCCGGGGGGTGGAGATTCTCTCCCGGCTGTGCACCCACCTGTGCTTCGGGGCAGAAACCGCCCAATCGGAAGAAATTATGGAAACCGCCAAGGCATTGAACAGCCCGGCTTTCCCCCCGGTGCTGCGGGAGTTTCTGCAAAAAGGGCTGAGCTTTCCTGCCGCCCGACAGGGGGCGCTGGAATCCCTGGGAGCTTCCGCCCACTTGCTCACAAAACCCAACAACATTTTGGCGGTGGAGTACTGCAAGGCAATTCTCGCTCAGAATTCCCCCCTCATTCCCCTGCCCATCCACCGTCCGGGGGATTATCACGCCGCTGCCCCCCACCCGGAGAACCCCTCCGCCACCGCCCTGCGGCTAAGAATGGAATCCGGCGGGGATTGGCAGCCCTTTGTGCCGGAAAAGACCCGGGAAATTCTTGCCCAGGGACAGCTCCATACCCGGCTTTCCGGAGAAAAAGCCATGCTCTACCGGCTGCGGACCATGACGGAGGAAGAATTTGCAGCGCTTCCCTACGGCTCTGAGGGGCTTTGGCGGAAGCTCATGCACGCCGCCCGCCAGGAGAATACCCTGGAGGACATTCTCACCGCCGTCAAATCCAAACGCTACACCCGCTCCCGGCTGGACCGGATGGTGATGTGCGCCTTTTTGGGGCTCACGGAAGAAACCCTCTCCCAGCCCGTCCCCTATGTGCGGGTGCTGGCCTTCAACGAAACCGGACGGCAGATTCTCCGGCAGCAAAAGGGCAATTTCCCCCTGTGCCATACAGGAGAGTCCATGGAGCACCCCTACTGGGCGCTGGAAACCCGGGCCCAGGATCTTTACGGCCTGTTTGCCCAGAATGGCCCGGAGCCCCCGGGAATGGAAAAAAAGCGGCGAATTTTCTATACCCCATAAACAAACGGCGAAGATGCCTTGGCATCCTCGCCGTTTTCCTGTCTCAGTAACCCCCGGGTCTGGCGGCTTCGTAGTTGTCCAGGTAGAAATCCGCTTTGGGGATGATGTACTTTCCGCCCTTCCCTGTCACCGCAAAAAAGCTGTTCCCTTCCCAGCCGAGACCCATTTCCATCACTTCTGTATTACCGCCGTTTTCCAGCCGCATCGGCTTACCGGTTTCCAGGTCGGCATAGTAGACTCCAACTGCCTGTTCCGGTGTGCCCATAGGGCCCTCCTCTGTAATGAAAAACACTTTTCCGTCCATAATCAGATAGTTTATGATGTTGTCCATAGTCAGCAGTTCCCGCTTTTCCAACTTATCCAGGTCATACAGGCACAAGGTGTCCTTCTCCTGGAATACCACAATATTTCCGTAGGTTTTGGAAGGGTCTCCGGTGGGGTGAAAGCCGTTTTCCTCTTCCGAGGAGATGATGGTGTAGCTTCCATCGGAAAACCGGTACAGCCGCAGGGCATAGTTATCATAGAACACATCGCTTTGGGGGTCATCTCCCAGATAACGGGCATACTGGGCTAAGGCATAGTCCCGATTCATGGCAAGAATGGATATGGACTCCCCTTCCTCTTCCCAGGTAAGTGCCTGTTTTTCTCCGGTTTTCAGATCATAAAGAAAAGTTTCCCTGGATTCCTCTCCTTGGGGATTGCGGATTTCATTGGGGATTTTCCGCAGAAATACCGTCATCCGGTCATAGGCGCACCGCTCCAAAGCGCAGCTATAAAAATAGTCCTCTGTATGCTTCCAGGCATCCAGTTCCGTGATTTCCCCGCTGGACAGGTCTTTGGCGCAAAGCCGCTCCCCCGCATCGTCAGAAAGGACATAATACAAAATCCCTTTGTACTCCACCATCATGGAAGCGTTTCCCAGCCAGGCCTGGCAGGTACTGTCATTGTGGGGACAGCCTGGCTGACTGCACAGAATCATAGTACGGCCGGATTGGGCATCATAGTAGCGGAGGTATTCCCTGCCATAGAAATATCCGTCCGACACGGTGGAGGCAACTCCCCACAGGGATGTACTCCTGGCTTTCCGGTTCTCTTGGGGGAGGGGATAACTTTGGGGAGCAGTGCCTTCCAGGTCCGTAGCACCTTCCGTTTCAGTGGAAGCCTGGGACGAGGCTTGCTCTATCCCTGATACGCAACCGGAGAACATCCCCAATATAATCAGTAGACACGGCAGTATCAACGCTTTTTGGGTTTTCATTTACTTTTCCCTCCCCTGCTTGAGATTACATTTAGTAAGCGTACACGCTGAATGTGTAGTTATTATGAGATGATTCTATTTTCGCAGAGCCACGAATATAATTATATTTTATTACTTGTGCCATTCCTTTGCTGCACACCACATATCCTGAATAAATCGTGTTTTCCTTATTCTCCGGATCAAGCTGACCTTTTCTTGCGCCACCAATATTTCTGATGTTGCCATAGTTTATTGTTCTGTATTCAACTTCCACATTACTAAGCGTAACAATCACCGGAGCCTCGCAATTGACCATGGTACGAACACCTTCCGTTTTGCTGTACTGTGTTGCCATTGTCAAAGTATAGGGTACACCATTATAGTAAATGGACGCAGACGAATAACCATTTCCACTTGCTCCATTGGCAGATACGCCCCCTGCAAGCGAGGCTACCACCAAAATGCAGAGGAGCAGGCCGATAATCTTCTTTTTCATGGTTAAACCTTCCTTTCTTCACTAAGTGTTATGTTTTGTATTTTTTCTACGGGAAATACTTTCGGAATGCAAATCGGTGCAAGCCGGGTAACACCACCTCCTTTTTGAAGCTTCACCGCCGTATTCCGAAAAGCTTCCCGCTTTTCCTCTTGAGCAGCTTCGTGGGATTTTACCTTTTTCCCTTTCCCATATGCTGTAAAAGGAAATCCCCCTTTTCTGCTTCTACCAATGAAAACGCAGGAAAGGGGGATTCTGGGACAGAGAAATAGAAAATATTTTTAATTTGTAGGCTCCGACAATTTTACATTTTCCGCTATGTGCATCATGTCCTGGGGGGACAGGATTCCCTCCAGGGTGAGAATTACCTGCCGGGGCTCATCAATCCAAACGAGCATATTCCCGGCGGCGCCGTTTTTCTCCACGAACAGCTCACCGTACATTCCGTTGATGCTCACAATCTCCTGGGTATAGTCGCCCCCGGAGGTGTCGGCGGTGACCATGGCCACGCCTGTGGCTACCTGGTAGCCGAAGCTGAAGCCCCCATAGCCCTGTTCCGGGTTAAAGTAGGCGGTCACCCGGGAGTGCTCCATCTCGCTGGAAAACACCACTTCAAAGCCCTCCGGCAGCCACTGAGGGGTATACTCAGGAAGGGCCATATGCTCCTTTTCCGGCAGGACATAGGTAGTGCGGTAGCCAAAAACCTTCCTCACCCAGGAAAATACCGCTGCCCTTGCCTGGGGATTGGACAGCACCAGGGCGGAGAGGGCAATCACCACCGCCAGCACCGCAGCCACCAGCCGCCGCATGGTCTGGCGGCGGGCAGTTTTCCGGGCGTGGGTTTTCTGCAAAGCCTCCATTCTTTCTTCAAATTCCGGGGTAAAATCTGCCGGACAGTCCTCCGGTTCCGGAAGCGACGCCAGCATAGCCTGCCGCAAGGCGGCTGCGGCGGCCTGCATTTGCTGATGTTCCGTCACAGAACCACCCCCTCCTTCTCCAGAATCTGCCGCAGAAGCTGCTTGCCCCGGGTCAGCTGTTTCCGCACCGCCGCCAGGCTCATACCCAGCATGGCGGCAATCTCCCGGCTGGAATAGCCGTTGTCATACCGCAGAAGCAGCACCTGCCGATAGTGGGCAGGGAGCGCCCCCATCCCCCGGGCCAGCGGATTATCCACAGGGGCTTCAAAGGGAAGCCCGGCGATTTCCTCATCCAAAGGCAGTGTGGGGCGCCGCTTCCGCAGCAAATCGATAGCCTTCCGCTCAACAATAATAACGAGGAAGGACCGGGTTTGGGGACAGTCAATTTCCCCAATTTTATGGAGATTTTCAATCACAGACAAAAAGGCCTGGTGGACCGCATCCTCTGCATCCTCCCGGCAGGAAAGCAGCTTATTCGCCACGTAGAGCATAAGCCCTTTGTACTTGCAATAGAGCATTTCAAACTTATCCCGATTCTCCGGGGTGTCAATCATGGCAAGGTAGCAAAGCATTGGGTCACCTCCTGGTTTTCCGGTTCACACAGCCCTCATTATCCCCGGATTTTTGGAAAAAGTCAAGGCCGCAGCGGTCAAAAGCGGAGCGCAAAACCTTGCGCTCCGCTTCAGTCTGTCAAAGAACCCCCGGATTTTGTTATGCAAAAACCGGGGGTTTGG
>LHCFC01400__coassemble_1460_pt1 | contig 40056 bp, 46 predicted proteins | sample LHCFC01400__metabat2_low_PE_055 | metagenome-assembled genome bin LHCFC01400 | reverse complement strand
CGCCGACAATACTTGGCGGGCGACTGCCCGGGAAGATAGGTAATGCCAACACAAAGAGCACCAGGAGAAATCCTGGTGCTTTTTCTTTTTATTTGCTTACTTGTATGTGAGGCGGATTTTTAGTATAATCTTCCTGATAAACCGATAGGGGGGAGCAAATTGGCTGTGTTCAAGGTGGCGCTGGTACAAAAGGCGGCAATGCCCAACAATCCGGAGGAAAACCAAAAGAGGATGGTCCATTGGATTGAAGAGGCTAAGGCAAAAGGGGCGGATCTGGTGCTGTTTCCGGAGATGTGGTCCAATGGCTATGCCCCGCCTTTTCCCGGAGCCTTTGATAACCCCCTCCACCCGGATTTTGAAGCGGAGCGGCACCAATGGTTATCCCAGGCGGTTACTTTGGAGAGCCCCTATATCCACGCAGCCCGGGAAGCTGCCGCCCGGTGTCAGATTGGTGTCTGCGCCACCTTTTTAGGGTTTTCCGAAGGCAAATATCAAAACAGGGCAATCCTCATTGACCGGCAGGGCCGTATTCTTCTGGACTATGCCAAGGTGCACACCTGTGATTTTTCCCTGGAAGCCATCCTGACCCCGGGAGAGGGCTTTTCCACCGCAGAATTTGAGGGAATTACCCTGGGGGTTATGATTTGCTATGACCGGGAATTTCCGGAAAGTGCCCGGGTTTTGATGCTCCAGGGGGCGGAGATTATCCTGGTTCCCAATGCCTGTGATATGAACCCGGCAAGACTTCATCAGCTGAGTACCCGGGCCTTTGAAAATATGGTGGGTGTAGCCATGGCAAATTATCCCGGCTCAGGCTGGGGGCAGTCCTGTGCCTACTCCCCGGTGGTTTTTGACGGGGAGGGGAAGTATGCGGACAACCTTCTTTTGAAGGCAGAGGATACTTCCCAGGATATTTACATTGCCCAATTCGACATGGAGAAAATCCGGGAATACAGAAGAACAGAGACCTGGGGCAACGCCTACCGGAAGCCAGGAGCTTACCAAATGCTTCTGAGCCCCCAGGTGCGGGAACCCTTTATCCGGGAACCCCTGATGAAAAGAGGAAAAGAAAATGAAATTCCAAAAGATTGATTTGCAGACTTAGAAGCGAAGAGAGTATTTTGAACACTATGTCTCTTCCATTCCCTGTACTTACAGCCTGACGGTGAAGCTGGACATTACGAAAATTCGGGAGAAAAACCTCCGGCTCTATCCCACCATGCTCTACGCCATTACAAAGGTTGTCAACCGACACCCGGAATTTCGTACCGCATATAACGCACAGGGAGAATTGGGGATTTATGAGGAGATGAACCCATCCTATACGATTTTCCATAAGGAATCGGAGAGCTTCTCCCTGCTGTGGACAGAATTTTCCGAGGATTACCGGAGCTTTTGCGCTGCCTATGAAAAGGACTTGCAGACCTACGGACAGAGGGAAGGGATGATTGCCAAAGCCCATATGCCGGAAAACTGCGTCGATGTATCCATGATTCCCTGGGTCAGCTTTGAGAGCTTTCAACTGAACCTGCAAAAGGGCTATGGATACCTTCTCCCCATTTTCACCATGGGGCAGTTTTACCAGGAGGGGGACAAGACCCTCCTGCCCTTTGCCATGCAGGTACACCATGGGGTATGCGACGGATTCCATGCCTCCCGCTTTGTCCGGGAGCTTCATGCATTGGTCAACGAGATAGATTGAGAGGGAAAACATATGTGGATTGGAGCGGCGGTTCTTTCCGCCTTCTTTGCGGGAATCACGGCGGTGCTTGCCAAGTGCGGCATCCGGAAAACCGACTCGGATGTGGCAACGGCCTTGCGCACGGTGGTTGTGCTGATTTTCTCCTGGGTTATGGTGTTTTTGGTAGGCTCCAGAAAACCATGGGGGAGATTTCCGGGAAATCCCTGCTGTTTCTGGTGCTGTCCGGCCTGTCCACCGGCGCCTCCTGGCTGTGCTACTACTATGCCATCCAGAACGGCACGGTCAGTGTGGTGGTTCCCATTGACAAAATGAGCATTCTGGTGACGGTGGTATTTTCTTACCTGTTTTTGAAGGAAAAAATCAACAAAAAAGCAGCAGCCGGCCTGGTGCTGATGCTGGCAGGAACCCTGCTTATGGCAATGATAGGGTAATACATAAGGAGGAAAAAATATATGCGGCGAAAGGACCGACAGGTAACCGATCCGGAGAAGATTGACAGCATTATAGCCCAGTGCCATTGCTGCCGTCTGGGCTTTTCCGATGGGGAGCAGGTATATGTGGTTCCTCTCAGCTTCGGATATGAAAACACAGGGGAGAAGCGGATTTTCTATTTCCATGGGGCCCCGGAGGGACGGAAAATAGAGCTGGTGAAAAGGGGAAGGCCGGTGGGCATAGAACTGGACTGTGCTTACCAGCTCCGGGAAGGAGAAACAGCCTGCGGTTTTACTGCCAGATTCCAGAGTGTAATCGCCACGGGAATTCCCAGCCTGCTGGAAAAGCCTCAGGAGAAAATACACGGTTTGCAGCAGATTATGAGCCATTATTCCGGGAAAAAGGATTGGGATTTTCCGCCGGCAGTGCTGGAAAAGACCTGCGTTTTTCAGGTGGAAGTGACGGAGCTTACCTGTAAGGAACATCAATAAGGAAAGGAAAATCAGAATGAATTACCATATTTATTTCAGCCCCACCGGGGGCACGGAACGGATTGTCCGATATATAGCAAAGGAATTTCCGGGAGCGGAAATTGACCTTTCCCGGGAAGTTCAGCCGGTGGAAATGACCGGAGAAGATTTTGTAATCGTGGCGGTGCCCTCCTTTGGCGGGCGGGTTCCGGAGATTGCTGCCATGCGGCTGGAAAACCTCCGGGGGCAAAAGACCCCGGCGCTGCTTCTGGTGACCTACGGTGCCCGGGCTTACGAAGATACTCTCCGGGAGTTAAAAGACCTTCTGAACCGGCAGGGTTTTGTGTGCGTGGGAGCGGCTGCCATGATTACGCCCCATTCCATCGTCCCCACCATCGGGGCAGGCAGGCCCAATGAAGCAGATTGGAAAAAGCTGGATGCCTTTCTTCTGACGGTGAAAAACCGCCTGGAAGGGGAGAGGGCGGAAATCCAGGTACCGGGAAATTACCCCTACAAGGAATACCGGGTGCTCCCCATGGAGATTCAGACAGGTGGGGACTGCGTGGGCTGCGGACTGTGTGCTGAAAAGTGCCCGGTGCAGGCCATCCCCCGGGAAAACCCCGGAACGACGGATTTGGAAAAGTGCATTTCCTGTATGCGCTGCGTCCATATCTGCCCTCACAATGCCAGAGGGGTAAACCCGGAAAGACTGACAATGCTCCGGGAGAAGCTGGAAAAAATCTGCCAGCCGGACAGGGAGAATGAATTTTTCTAAGGGGAATGTGCCTGTTGCTCCAGTTTGCAGCCTTCAAACTTAACGGCGATTCCCTACCCATTTCCCCCGGGATTTGGTAAAATAAAGCTATCACACAGGGGAAAGGAGAACACATATGCAGCTGCATCATGTAATCCGGAAATACAGAAAGGAAAAAGGACTCACCCAGGAGGATATGGCAAGCGCCCTGGGGGTTACCGCTTCCGCTGTGAACAAATGGGAGCGGGGAAATGCCCTGCCGGATATTACCCTCCTGGGGCCCATTGCCCGGCTCTTAAGCATTTCTCTGGAGGAACTGCTTTCCTTTCGGGAGGAACTGACACCACAGGAGATTGAGAATTTGGTGAAAGAAGGGGATAGACGGTTTTCGGAGGGGGCCTATGATGAGGCTTTTTCCTGGGCCAGAGAACAAATCCTCCAAAACCCCGATTGTGAACCTCTGATCCACAGCCTTGCTCTGCAAATGGATACCCGCCGCCTCACCGGGAATCTGGAAATCCGGGAAGAACAGGAGGCTTTCATCCTGCGGTGCTATGAGCGGTTGGGGAAAAGCAAGGAGGAAACCATGCGCATGGCGGGAGCAGATGCACTGTACGGTTATTACTTCCGCCGGGGAGAATTCGACAAGGCTAAAGAAGCGCTCTCCTGCCTTTCCATACAAAATCCGGAGCGGAAGCGCAAGCTGGGGGAGCTGTACGAGAAAACCGGAGAGCCGGAAAAAGCTTACCAGGTCTATGAGGAAATCCTCCTGGCGGAACATCAGATACTTTCCATGGTGCTCCAAAATCTTTTTTGCATGGAGCTGGAGAAAAAAGAATGGGAAAAGGCAGCCTATTATGGGGAGAAAAAGAAGGAACTTGCCCGGCTTTTTGAGATGGGGGAATACGAGATTTTTGCGGGGGACTTGGAACTGGCCCGGGAGCTTGAGGACCGGGATAAAACGCTGGCCTGCATGGAAGGAATGCTGGATAATGTGGACAGCCTGGGAAGCTTTGTTCATGCGCCTTTGTATAGGCATATGACATTTCGGCCGATGGACGCAGATTTCCAGGCAATGGTGCGAAAGACGCTGCTGGATATTCTGGAAAGCGACGACTTCGCCTATATGGAGCAGGATCCCCGGTGGAAGGAACTGGCGGAACGATACGGTTCCAGGGAGAAAACGAAAGAAATGGACATTTGACGAAAAGCGCCCGGTTCCGGCAATGCTGGAACCGGGCGCTTATTTGAAAAGAAACGAAATTATTTACAAACAATAATTTTACTGCTATACTGAAGATGGAAATTAAATAAAACAATAATTGGAGGGATAGCCATGAACAAAAAACCAATCATAGCCGGGCTGGTGGCAGTGGCCCTGGTTCTGTTTATTTGTTCCGGTATTCTGGGGGCGGAAAACAGCGTTGCGGCCCTCTGCCTGCCCTTCACCTGGACTGCTGCCGGGCTGCGGAAGCTGAGCCTTTCCGGCAGCCTGGGCAACAGTGCGGCCATCGCCTTGCTTGTGGTGCTGGGGCTGCTGCCCCTGGCTCTCAAGTGGAAAAAGTCCTGGGGTCTGGAGGATGCGCTGCTGATTTTCACCTCCATCGCCATCTGGTATACCCTGTATGTGCTGATTAACCCCTATATCCTTCCGGATATTCTCAGTGGCACCCTGGGGGAGACCCTGCTTTGCGGCAGCTGTTACAGCCTGTTTCTCTCCTGGGCGGTGCTGCGGCTCCTCCGCTCCACCCGCTCCATGACCGGGGAGAATTTCATAAAGGCTCTGGGGATTTTCCTGTATCTGTGTGCAGCTACCCAGGTGTTTTTGATTGCCTCCCGGGCTTCCGGTTTGGTCACCTCCTGGAAGTTTCTGGAATCCGGCAACACCATGCCGGGGCAGAATCTTCTGCCCTCCTACCTGTTTTTACTTGGGGGATTCCTGGTGTGCGTGCTGGAGTACGGTCTGAACGGCTGGCTGCTGCTGTTGGGGGCGAGGCTTACGAAAGACCTTTCCCAGGACCCCTATGGGGAGGCGGCTTGCCGGAAGGCGGAGGGGTTGTGCGCCTGGTGCCGCCGTACCTTGGCGGTGGTGCTTCTGAGCCAGACGGCTCTTAATGTGGCGGCGGTGGTTTTCGCCTCCCGGATTTACTATCTGGTGGGAATCGGCTTCCGGCTACCCATTTCCAGCATGGCATTGGTTTTTGCCCTTCTGGTGCTGGCCTCCTTGCTGCGGAAAGGGCAGCAGCTCCAGGAAGATAACCGACTGTTCATCTGAGGGGGGATTTCATGGCGATTGTTACCCATTTGGATGAGATTTTGCGGCAGCGGGGGATGACTGCAAAGGAACTGTGCCAGAAGGTAGGCATTACAGAGGCAAATCTCTCCATTCTTCGCAGCGGGAAAGCAAAAGGTATCCGCTTCCACACCATCAACCGGATTTGCTACTATTTGCAGTGCGATGTAGGAGATGTTTTGAAATTTGACGGAAATTTGGATGAGGAGGATTGTGATGCATAAGAAAATCATTGCTATGTGTTTGTGCTTGGGGCTGTTCCTTTCCGGCTGTCAGCTGGCTCAGCCCGAGGAAACCAAAACCACTCAGGGAGAAACCCTGGAGTCACCGGTACAGATGGAGCGGTTGGCAGGGGTATACATCACCCTGGAGCCCATAGTCCTGGAAGCGGGCACCGACCGAATCCAGGCCCAGAAGGTGTCCGGGGAGGATAGCCGTTATGCCTTCCCCGGGGTGGAGGGACTGCTGTTGGGTTCCTTCTGGATTCCTGAGGGAGAGGGATTTTGGAGCATGGAGTGCTCCCGGGGCATGAGCGATGCGTCCTACAAATACGATACACTGGAAAACGGTCAGGTGCTGACCATAGAAGCCACCTTGTACCTGACCAAAGAGGCGGGGCCCCAGGTGTACTACCTGAACCCGGTGTACCAGGGGGCAGAAGGGGAGGTGTATCTGAAGCCGGATGATTTCGGCACCTCCACCAGCACCGAGGCCATTGCATCGGAAAACCTGACTGCCACCACAACCATAGAACAGGAAGAGGCAGATGTGGTAAACACCACGGACATCACAGTGAATTTCATCCATGTGGATCTCTCCCAGGGACTGACTGTGCTGGAAATGGACGAAAACCACCAGATTTTGAAAACCCACACCTTTACTCCCGGTGAACTGCCTGAGAGCCTGCAGCCCCTGGCAGAAACGGCTTACATCCTCACAGAGGAACAGACCGCTTCCGATACCCACCGGGCCATCTACCAGAAAGAAGATACCTACTTTACTGCTTTGTACCTGATGGATGATATGGTCTGCGCCCAAGCCCAGTGCAGCCTGGAATGGCAGGAATAAAATAGAAGGGGAAGCCTCAGGCTTCCCCTTTTACTATGTTTCCGGAAAGAAGATTTCCTCCACAGGACGCTGCAGCAGTTTTGCAATTTTCATTGCCAGCTCCAAGGTGGGATTGTATTTGTTGTTCTCAATGGCGATGATGGTTTGCCGGCTGACACCCAGGGCGTTGGCCATATCCTCCTGCCGGAGCCCGGCCTCTTTTCTCAGCTGTTTGATGCAATTCTTCATGGTATATCAGACTTTCATCAAAATAAATGTGCCCACAGACAGCAAAATGGCAGAAAGGGCTACCACCGCTACAATGGCCCAGAGGAACTTGTTGGGCTCCCGGTATTCTTCATCCCCGGCAACCATTTTCCGCTTCATGACCATTTGGGCAAAGCCCTGCACGCCTACGGCAAAGCAGACAATGAGCCCCGGCAGGGGGCTGTACTTTGCGCCGTTGGCCAGCACCTGATAGCAGTTGTAAAAAGTCCAGAGAGACAGAAGGATGAGGGTGCTTTTGTACCCCAGAGCCTGGGCCCGGAGCAGAATGTTCTTGGCCATTTCGTCCATTTTCTTCATGGTGATTCCCTCCTGATAAGCATTTAAAATGTTAAAACATCTTTACATTTATCAGTATACACCGGAAATTCAAAATGTCAAGAGTTTTTAACATTTTGAAAAAGCGGCCGTGCCATGGGCACGACCGCTGCTTTCATCTTGCAGTGGAATCTTCCTATTCTTGTATACCGCTGCTGTTGTCCAGCTGTGCCCGGAGTTTCTGGTAAAATGCGGCGTAGTCAGAAAGACGCTGCTGCCAGAGCCGATTGGCGGTGGGGGTGGCCAGTTTCAGCTGTTTCAGTCGCTGCATCTTTTCCAGGGTGGCAGTTACCACTTCTTTTTTCTGGGACAGCTTCATTTTGCTGAATTCCATGTATTGCAGAGTCTCATAAATCCGGTAGGCATCAAACCGGTCGATGTTGTCCGCATCTCCGATGGTTTCGCAAAAGGGCGTCCGCTCCCCGGGAAAGTCCGCTTCATCGTCCACATGGATAGCAATGCCATAGCAAATATCCCGGATTCCTTCCGGGGGAAGTCCCAGACTTTCCAGGAAAGGCCGGGCAATGGCTGCACTGCGCCGTCCGTGATTTCTCCAATCCGCCTCCCCGTTCATCTCCTCACAGTAGGCAATGTCGTGAAGCAGTCCTCCGATAGTCGCATAAACCGCCGGGAAGCCCTCCGCCTCAGCGATGGTTTTGGCAATGTTCGCCACCCGGTAGGAGTGCTCCAGCCGATAGTCCCGGTCCTCCGGATGGGCAGAAAGGTAGGCACTTCCTGCAAAGGTGCGCTTTAAGAAGCTTTCCGTTTTTTCAATCCATTTGCTGTTCATGGTTCACACTTCCTTTTCCTATAATGCCAAGGCGTTTTGCTTCCTCCCATTGACGAATCGTAACCCCAATATGCTTGTCTTTTCGCCATTGGGGAGCGGGACCGTCATCTCCCCAGTATTCATCTATGGAGAGAATTTTGCCATCTGCTACACCAATGAAAGAGGTGCAGTGACAGGAGATTTTACCGTCTTTGCTGAATACATGAACGGCGGTAACGATGCTGGTATCGGTGGTGACAACCTTTTCCACCTCACCGTCCCATTGACCGGGATATTCACAGTTTGCCCGGATAAATTCCTCAACCTGAAAATGCTCGTCGGTGTTGTGCCAGTTTACCCAGGCGTCAGGATGGAAGTATTTGCGAATGGCGTCTGCATCCTGTTTCAGAACAGCCTCCCAAAACTTGCGAATGTCCATTGCATCCTCTCCTTACAGTTCCTTCTTCATCTGGCTGGGGGCATAGGCTATGTACCCATGCTTGGGGTAAAAGTGGTGGGATTCAAAGTATTCTTTGCCCCCCAGATGGACATGGGCAGCGGTTTTCCCCTGGGCTTTCAGATGGCGCTCCGCCGTCTGGAGCAGGCGGGAACCAATGCCCTGGCGCTTCCTGACGGCTTTGACATAGAGTCGGTGGAGCTTCACCTCGGTGGTGCCGGGGATGGCGTTGTAGCCGATACAGCCGATTACCCGGTTCTGCTGGTCAATGGCCAGCCAAAACATATCCCCGGTGTCCAGATAATGCTTCTGCACATCCAAAAGATCCGGGTTCAGCCTGGGCACCCTGCCCAGGGCATCCTTGGCTTCCAGCACCATGAAAATGATATCATCCCGATAGGACTCTGCATAGGGAATGATTTTATAGTTTTCCGTTGCTTGTGTCATACTTTTATCCTCATAAATCCCCGGCAGTCCAGCTCGGACATCTCCCAAAACCCCAGAGATTTGTAAAAAGTCAGGGTTTTGGGGGTGTTGTCCGTTGCCAGCTGAATCTGCCGCACCTGGGAAAAGCGGTTCAGGATTTCCTGGAGCAGGGCAGTGCCTACCCCCTGGCGCTGATGGGATGGGAATACCAGAATGTCCTGCACCAGCACCACGGTGCAGCCGTCTCCCACGGTTCGCACCAACCCGATAAGTGTTTCCCCTTCATAGGCCGCCAGGGTCAGAAGGGATTGGGCAAAGCCTCGGGCCAGTACCGAAGGCTGGTCTGTATACGCTGTCCATCCCACGGCGGCATAAAGGGGCAGAATTTCCGCTTCCCGGTAAGTTTTGTATTCTCGGATTTCCATATCTGTAACCTCCATAAATTGATTTTGTTTGGGTCACAGAATCTTGCGCAATCTCATAAAGCGGCCTCCTTTGCTGTGATTTTGTGTGGAAATCAAAAAGGTTATTTTTGAATTAGAGTAGAAAATCGGAAAGGGTATGATATAATAACCCCAGAATGCAGATACCATTTTTGAAACAGGGACAGGAGAGAGACTATGCACCTTGAAACGCCCAGACTGCTCATCCGAAACTTTTTCCATGAGGATGGCGGGGATTTGCAGGAGATTCTGGGAGACAGCGAAACAATGCAATACTGCGAACCGGCCTATGCCCTTCCCCAGACCCAGAAGTTTCTGGATTCTTTTTGCATTGCCAGCCACGGCGGGGTGGCGGTGGTCTGTAAGGAAACCAACAAAGTAATCGGCTACATTTTGTTCAAGGAGACCCAGGAAGGCGTGTACGAAATGGGCTGGTTTTTTAACCGGAATACCTGGGGCAGGGGCTACGCTTTGGAATCCTGCAAAGCCGTAATCGCCTATGCCTTTGAAACGTTGCACGCCCACAAGATTTTTGCGGAAACCATAGACGGGGTCAAATCTGTCGGGCTTATGCAGAAGCTGGGGATGCAGCCGGAAGGTGTCCAGCGCAGCCACACCAAGGACTTGCAGGGCGACTGGGCGGATTTGTACCTCTATGGACTGCTGGAGCAGGACTTTTTCTTGGGGAGGCAGGTATGATTCAACGTATGACATCCGTAGGGGAGTGCCTGGACTTTATGGGCACGTTTTATGAAGATCCCCAATTCTCAGACCCCATGCTTTCCGATAAGGAACAATTCCAAAGGAATTTTGCCAGAGCCATGGAAAAGCCGGAAACCCATTGCACCTGGGGGATCTTCCGGGATGGGAAGATGATTGGGCTTTTTACCTTCCTGGTTTTACAGGAGGAAAAGTACCTGGAAATGCTGGTGGGCTTGTGCCGTGACCGGGAGGGATACCGGGAGATTTTTGAGTATTTGGAGGGGCATTATCCCGGATATGATGCCGATTTCGTGTTCAATCCCGGAAATTACCTGCTGAAAAGCGCCCTCCAAAAAAGAGGTGCAGCCTTTGAGCCGGAACAGCAGAAGATGGTGCTGGAAAATCCCATTCCGGCGGAGGATACCTCCGGTGTGGAAGCCTATACACCCCAGTATGCCCGGCAGTATTTTGCTATCCACAATCAGGATATGTACTGGACAGGGGAGAAGGTGGCGGCGGCACCGGAGCGGTTTCGCACCTACCTTGCCCTGCATGACGGCAAAGTTGTGGGTTACCTGGATGTTACCTGCTGCTTTGCAGAAAATGAGATTTATGATTTGCTGGTGCTGCCGGAATACAGGCGCATGGGCTATGGACGAAAGCTGCTGGCAAAGGCCGAAAATGGCCAAAAGGGCATGATGCTCCTGGTAGATGCGGACAATGAACCGGCCATCCGCCTGTACCAAAAGGCAGGGTTCGTAAAAAAGCCATACGCCAACAGCCTGACGGCCCATTGGAAGGTGCAAAGTATAATATAGGGGCGTCAATCCTTCTTCTTCGCCATCTCCAGAATGGGCCCCATTTTGCTTAAAATGTGCTGGAAATTTTCCCGGCGGTGGGGGATCAGGCAGTTTGTGCAGTTTTTGATGCCTTTTTCCGTGTAGGTGAAGTTGCCGCCGCACTTATCCCCCAGGGCATACAGGGGACAGTAGCAGAACAGACAGCTGAATTCCTCCGGTTTGTCGGTTTTGTGACAGGGGAAATATTCGCAGGCTTTGTTTTGGTTAAAATCGTAGTTGGGCATGGTACTTGCTCCTTTTTTGTGATACAATCTTTACAGGTGATAAAAATGCGTGTATTTGTGGATGCAGACGGCTGCCCCGTGGCAAAGCTCACTGCCCGGCTGTGTGCCGGGGCTGGGGTGGACTGCACATTGGTGTGCGACACCGCCCACAGCTTCGACTTGCCGGGGGTTACCCTGTTGCAGACGGACAAGGGGCGGGACAGTGCCGACCTGGTGATTGCCAACCGGGTGCAGCCCGGGGATGTGGTGGTGACCCAGGACTATGGCCTGGCAGCCCTGTGCCTGGCAAGACAGGTGCGGGTGCTCCACCAGGACGGCTGGGAGTATCGCCAGGAAAACATTGACGGCCTTCTTACCTTCCGGGCAGAGAGCAGCCGGTGGCGGGCCGCCGGAAACCGGCAGAAGGGACCGCCCAAGCGGAAGCCTGCCCAGGATGCCGCCTTCCAAAAGGCGTTGGAAGAAATCCTCAGCTCCAGGGAAAAACGGCAGGAGGCTCCAGAGTAAATTCCATGGGCTTTCCTGTGACGGGATGGCAGAACCCCAGACGGTAGGACCACAGGGCAATTTCGCAGTTGTCCTCCAACAGGGAATACTTCCGATCCCCCACCAGAGGCAGGCCCCGCCCGGAAAATTGCGCCCGGATCTGATGGGTGCGCCCGGTGACCAGCTGAATCCGCACCTTGGTGAGATTCTCCCGGCTGGACAAAACCTGATAGTGCAAAATGGCCTCCTGGACGCCCTTTCCCGGCTCCTGGACGATGTAGGTTTTCCGCTCCTGCTTGTTCCGCAGCAGCAAATCCCGCAAGGTTCCGGCCTTTTCTTCCGGGCAGCCGTGGACGACCGCTAAATATTCTTTCTGGAAAACATCCTCCCGGATTTGCCGGGACAGCTCCGAGGCGGCTTCCGGGGTAACGGCCAGCACCATAAGCCCGGATACCACCCGGTCCAGCCGGTGGACGGTGCGCACCTGATGGGACGGCAGATTCAGAGCCTGCCGCACCAGCTCCGGCATACCCCCTGGTTCGTCGGTGGAAAGCACCCGGGGCGGTTTGACACAAACCACAATGGCATCATCGTGATACAAAATATCCATAAAAAACTCCCATGTTTTCTTTTCATGGTAACAAATTTAAGGTAAAAATGCAAGAGGTGACCCCCTATGAAATTGGTCGTACTGGACAGCCAGGTGGTAAATCCCGGGGATTTAAGCTGGGACTGGCTGAAAACTTTTGGAGAGGTAGCCGTCTACCCCCGTACCCCGGAGGAAGAAGTGGTGTCCCGGATTGGGGATGCAGAAATCGTTCTCATCAATAAAATTGCCATGACCCGGCAGGTGCTGGAGCGCTGCCCCAACCTGAAACTCATTTGCGTCCAGGCTACGGGCTACAATGTGGTGGACTGCCAGGCCGCCCGGGAGCTGGGAATCCCGGTGTGCAATGTGCCGGACTACGGCACCGACGCCGTGGCTCAGTTTACCATGGGGCTGCTTTTAGAGCTGTGCCACCAGATTGGACACCATAACCGATGGGTGCAGGCAGGAAAATGGTGCAGCAACCCGGACTTCTGCTATTGGGAAACACCCCAGATGGAGCTTTCCGACAAAACCATGGGCATCATCGGCTTCGGTCGGATTGGCCGCCGGGTAGGGCAGCAGGCAAAAGCCTTTGGCATGGAGGTGCTGGCCTATAGCCGCAGCCGCACCCCGGAAGGGGAGAAAATCGCCTCCTATGTGCCCCTGGAGGAGCTGCTGAAAAAATCCCAGGTGGTGAGCCTTCACTGCCCCCTGACTCCCCAGACCCATAAGATTATCAACGAAAACACCCTGAATCAAATGCAGACCGGGGCAATTCTTCTCAACACTGCCAGAGGCGACCTGGTGGAAGAAGCTGCGGTAGCCCAGGCTCTGGGCTCCGGAAAGCTCCGGGGCTACGCCGCCGATGTTCTCAGCCGGGAGCCCATGTCCCCGGAGAACCCCCTGCTGGGTGCTCCCAACTGCGTACTCACGCCCCACATGGCCTGGGCCCCGGTGGAAAGCCGCCGTCGGATTCAGCGCTGCACCCAGGATAACATCGAAGCCTTTCTGGCAGGGAATCCCATCCATGTGGTAAACCCCTGAAAAACGGAATCGGGGATTGCATTTTCCGAAAAAAATGGTATAATGAATTGTCCCCGATTTTCATGGAGATGTACCCAAGTGGTTGAAGGGTCCGGATTCGAAATCCGGTAGGTCGGTTCCGCCGGCGCTGGGGTTCGAATCCCCACATCTCCGCCACAAAACCGGGCACCTGTACTGACAGGTGCCCGGTTTTGCATATAGATATGGATAAAGGAGGGGGATACATATGGAATTGAGAGAAATTATGGAGCGGATTACGGCTGTTCCCTTGAGAGACGGCGTGCAGGTGACGCAGCTCACCCACGAGGAAGATGGAGAGCCGTACCAGGTATGGCAAATCGATAATGGGGATGCCCGGTATATCTTAAAGGAAGCCAAAGAAAAGGAAGCAGAAATTTACCAGTCCATTCTGGCAAGCACCCCGGGGGATAGTGTGCCCAGGATTTACCAGACCATTGGGGAAGATAATAAAGTCTACCTGTTGATGGAGTATATCGGGGGGGGAGGACTTGCGCAGCTGCAATCGGAGAAAACTGACTTTGGCTCTGGATGCCCTGATTGCCCTCCAAAGAAAAACCTGGGAGGACCAAACCCTTGCAGGTGTGGGATATACCTTTGAAAGAAGCCTCCAAAACCTGGAAAACAGAGCCCGGTATTTAAACGATTCCCTTTTGGAGGCGGTATTTCAGCAGTTTTTGCAGGTGTATGCCTCCGTTCCCAGGACGCTTTGCCACGATGATTTGCTTCCCTTCAATGTGATTGCTACGGAAAATCGGGCGGTTCTCATAGACTGGGAATGCGGCGGTCTGCTGCCATATCCTGCCTCCTTTGCCCGCCTGATTGCCCATGGGGAGGAGAAGGAAAACGCCTTTTTCTACATGACCCGGGAGGACAAGAACTTTGCTGTGGATTATTATTATGAGAACCTGCTGAAGGAAAAGGGAATCACCTATGCCCAATGGCGAGAAAACCTGGCGTACTTTTTGTTTTCTGAATACTGTGAGTGGGTGTTTGTGGGAAATAAATATGGCGTAACAGACGGTGAAAACTTCCAAAAATATCTGCCGCTTGCCAAAGAACAAGCCGGTAGAATCCAGAGAAGGGAGTTTCAAATAAATTTCTGATAAATACAGCCGTAAAAGCCTGGGGAATATAGATTTACAGGCGGCAATCAAGACGAAAACAAGCTGCGAAGAAAGCCCCATCTGCCAGACTGGATACTCTGTCTGACAGATGGGGCTTGATTATACCCAGGGAGGAACAAAGGCAGCTTCTGCTATCAGAATGTAATCACCACAGGGGGATTCGTGAAGGAGCTGATGGTCGCCGTGGCGTTTTTCATGTAGAACACCTGGGTGTTGCCGTCCTTTTCGTCGTACATTCCCCGAAGATTGGGGTAGGCATCCAACATGGACTTTTTGGCCTCCACCCGGTCGTCCTCCACCAGCTCACAGGCAATGCGAATCCACTCCCCACCGGAAAATGCACAGATTTCCACCTTGGGGTTTGCGGCAATCTGATGGCTCACCGGCTTTGCCTTTCCGGTTTGAATGTAGAGCTTCCCCTCAAATTCGTTCACCGTGCCGAAAGGACGCACTCTCGGCTGATTCCCCTCCACCGTGGCAAGATAATAGGTCCCAGCCTTTTTCAGAAAATCATACACCCGGTTCATACTGTTTCTCCTTTCTGAAGTTCAAATTTCAATCAATCCAGGCACGGCGGATTCGTACTTCTTTGCCACCGTTGCCTGTAAATTTGTGGTTAAATACGCTGATATTTCCCTTCCATCACATAATTGGTCAGGAAGATTCCCTGCCGCTGTACCTGCTGAGCCTTTACCACCCGGTAGCCCCGGCTTTCAAAAAAAGGCCGGGCGGTGATGGAGGCGTGGGTGGTGATGGGGCCCGGGACGGTTTTTTCCAGGGCGTCGCACAAGGCGGTGGCGATGCCCTGCCCCTGATAATCGGCGTGGACATAGAGCCGGTCCAAATACCCGGTGCTGTCCATATCCCCAAAGCCCACCAAAATGCCGTCCTGGATGGCTACCAGGGTATGGTGAGCCAGAAAGGACTGATTCCATTTATCCAAATCCACCTGCCCGGTGGCCCATACATCCAGCTGCGCCGGGGCATAGTCCCGGCAGTTCACCCGGTGTACCGTATCATAAAACAGCGCCGCCATGTCCGGACAGTCAGACGGCTCATATTCTCGAATATACATTTTGGACACCCTCCTTTTCTATAAATTCAGTATAGCATAGCGGCTGGCTTCTGTACAGCGGGTGATTAAATTTTGGAAAAAGCAATTTTGAACAAACATACGGCATGATTTTGCAGATTCCTTTTGCTATAATGAACATAGAAAAATGGGGGAACCCCCCGATTGCTGTAAAACAGGAAAGGAGCAAACCTTATGACTTCCCGTGAAAGAATCATTGAGACAATTCACCACCGGCAGCCGGATCGGGTTCCGGTGGACCTGGGCGCCACCGGTCAGACCGGCATGAATGCCAGTACCCTCTATAAGCTGCGTGCAGCTTTGGGCATGGAAAATCACCCCATTGAGATTACGGAGATTTTCCAGATGCTGGGCAAAATTGACCCGGACATGATGGCCTATGCCGGAAGTGATGTGATTGGCCTGAATATGCCTTCTGATATGTTTGGCGTGAAGGCAGGGGGCTTGAAGCCCTTTACCATGCCCGACGGTACTCCGACGATGATTTCCCAGGGAGAGGCCTATGATGTGGCAGAGGACGGCTCCGTATATATATATCCCCAGGGGAACCGTACCGTGCCCCCCAGCGGCCATATGCCTGCCGGCGGCAGCTTCTTCGACAATATCAACCGGGCTCCGGCGTATGACGAGGACGAGCTGACCCCCGCGGAGGACTTCAAGGATGATTTCGGCGTGATGGATGAGGAAACCGCCAGATATCTGGAAGAGAAGTCCAAGGTCCTGTATGAGGGAACGGATTACGCCATCATCGGCAACTTGGGCGGTGCAGGCTTGGGTGACAGCGCCATGGTGCCCGGTCCTCATGTGCTGGCTCCCAAGGGCATCCGGAAGTTTGATGACTGGCTGATGGCCCATATGCTGTATCCGGAGTACATCCAGGAGGTTTTTGAAATCCAGACCCAGACTATGCTGAAAAATCTGGAAATTTACCGCCAGGCGGTGGGGAACCGGATTGAAATTGTCTGGATCAGCGGCACCGACTTCGGTACCCAGAACGGCGAATTCTTCCGTCCCGAGGTGTTCCGGGAGCTGTATAAGCCCTATTACAAGCGCATCAACGACTGGGTGCATGAGAATACCCCCTGGAAAACCTTCTACCACTGCTGCGGCAGCATTGTGAACTATCTGGACGACTTTGTGGACATGGGCGTGGATATTCTGAACCCGGTGCAGCTGTCCGCCAAGGGAATGGATCCCCATATGCTGAAAGAGAAGTACGGCGATAAGCTGGTATTCTGGGGCGGCGGCGTGGACACCCAGCAGACCCTGCCTTTTGGCACCCCGGAACAGGTGCGCCAGCAGGTAAAGGAGCGGCTGGAGATTCTGTCCAAAAACGGCGGCTATGTGTTTGCTCCCATTCACAATGTGGTGGCCAAGACACCGGCTGAGAACCTGATTGCCATGTACGAAGCAGTCAAGGAATATAACAGCAACAAATAATGAAAAGAGGAGGGGGAAACCCCTCCTCTTTTTTGCACAAAAAACGGCATATTAAATTATATGATATATACAACATACTGAGCAAATAGCGTTTTTTTATATGTAGAGCGTTTTTTTATATTTACAATCCGGAAAATTGGGTCTATGATTGCATGGAAACAGGATGTCGGAAGCCCCAAACGGGCGACATTCGCCATATCATTACAAAGGAAAGGATGTATGTTATGAATTCCAGAGAGCGGGTAGCCATGGCCATTGCCCATGAGGAGCCGGACAGAGTTCCTGTGTGTGCCACCTATACACCGGAGATTGAAGAGAAACTGAGAGAAAAGTACGGTAATGAGGGGGATTTGGGCGTCATTCTGGGAAATGACATGGTGAAAATTGCCTCCGGACTGGAAAACAGCTTTTACTACAAAGATATACCGGAGTATGTGTGTCCCTACGGCATCACCTGGCGGAATGTGAAGAACGAAACCGGACATTTTACGGAAATTGTGAAGCACCCTCTGGCGGAGGAGGAAGCCATTGAAAGCTATCAGATGCCCTGTGCAGAGGATGCGGTGGATGTGATTGCGGCCACCAAAAAGGCCATTGCAGAGTATGGCAAGGATAAGTGGATTATCGGTTCCTGCCAGTGCAGTGTTTTTGAGGCGGCCTGGTACTTAAGAGGCTTGGATACCTTTATGATGGACCTGGCCATGGAGGAGGACTTTGTGGAGCCCTTCCTGGACAAGGTGATGGAGTTCCCTCTGCAAATGGGTCTGAAGTTCATTGACCTGGGGGTGGATATGGTTTGGCTGGGAGATGACATTGCCACCCAGCGGAACATGATGATGTCTCCTGCCATGTGGCGGAAGTACTTTAAGCCCCGGTACGCCAAGATGTTTGCCGCCTTCAAGCAGGCAAATCCCAACATCAAGCTGTGCTACCACTCCTGCGGCAATTTGCAGGATGTGGTGGACGATCTGATTGAAATTGGACTGGATGTACTCAACCCCATTCAGCCTATGGCTATGGAGCCCACTGCTTTCAAGAAGCGTTTCGGGGACAGAATCACCATGTATGGTGCTATGGATGTGCAGAATATCATGCCCTTCGGAACACCGGAGGATGTGCGTCGGGAGGTAAAGCGGCTGATTGAGGGCTGTGCACCGGGAGGCGGCTTCATCCTCTCTCCTGCCCACCATATCCAGTCGGATACGCCGGTGGAGAATGTGGAGGCATTTTACGCCGCAGCCAGAGAATTCGGAAGCTACTGATTATGTATCTGGATTTTTCCGTATGTGAAAAACCGGAACCTACCCAGGGCTTGCTGCTGGATACCATATTCTATATTGATGCAGACAGCTCCTATCAGATCCCCAGAAAAGAAATTACCCAGGGTAAGATTTATTTTCTGTATACCCTGGAAGGGGAAGGACAAGTGGCTGTAGACGGAAGAAAGATTTCCGCAGAACGTGGTACCCTGGTGTATATGCGGCCGGAAAGAAACTTTTCCTATGGCTGCGTAGGCGAGAATTGGCGGTTTTGGTGGTTTGAATTTTTTGGAGAAGCGCCCATTCCCTGTAATCTGCCCCAGAGCTTTCCTCCCTCCCAGTTCCCCCTTATGCTCATGTCCCAGTGCCTGCAATATGCAAAAAGCGGCTGCTGGAAACTGTCTGTAAGCTTGTTCTATGCGCTGAACCTGGTGGTGCAGCAGTATTGCGAGGAAGAAGGCGAGCACGCCTACGATGACCGGCTGATTAAAATGGTGGATACCTATATCCGGGAGAATTTTTCGGAAATCACGGTAGAGGAGCTGTGCCGTATTTTTTCCCTGCGGGAAAAGAAGCTATGTGCCTTGTGGAAGGAAGTATTCGGCGTGTCCCCCAAACGGTATATTCTCAATGTGAGATTGGAAAGGGGCGAGTCCCTGCTGCTGAAAAGTGATTTGTCTGTGGGGCAGATAGCGGCGCAGTGCGGTTTTTCCAATCCCTACCATTTCAGCCGGGCCTTCCGGGAGAAATATGGGGTGCCGCCTGTGGCGCATCGAAAAAGAAACCGGCTTTACGGATAAAATGATTGCAGGAAATTGCGGTTCCTTTTGAGAAACCGAGGCAAGTTGCTGAAATAAAGCGGTGGTTTTCACGGAATTGGATCGATTTTGAGGGGCTTTTTTGGAATATACTTCCTCCCAATAGTGCTTTTTTTACAATAATCCCATTGGGGCGACAGGTAAATTGTGGGTTCCGACTGAGAAAGCTCCGTTGAAAAGAGCAATTTTGAGCAATGTTGCGGCAAAACCGTTTAACGATACAGGGTTCACCCTCCGTGGGATGCCGTGTATAATATACATAACAAAAGGGTATTGAACGATAGTCCTTATATATATTGCATAAGCAGTTGGTCTTCTTGCATAAATCTTTGGAGCAGAGGGAAGGAGAAAGAATGCAGTATACACTGGAATTTAAAAACATTACCAAGTATTTCCCGGGTGTCAAGGCGCTGGATAATGTAAGTTTCAAGGCTTACGGCGGCGAGGTTCTTGCATTTCTGGGAGAGAATGGTGCCGGCAAGTCCACCTTGCTGAAAACCCTCAACGGTGACTATCAGCCGGATGAAGGGGAGTATTGGCTGGACGGCAGTCTGGCACACTTCCAGTCACCTCATGAGGCCATCGAGGCCGGCGTCAGCGTGATCTACCAGGAACGGCAGATTCTGCTGGAGCTGAGCGTGGCGGAAAATATTTATCTGGGCAGAATGCCCACCAGAGCTGGCTTGATTGATACAAGAAAAGCCAATACCATGGCACAGAGAATCATCGATGATTTCGGCCTGCCGATCAAGGCAACCACCAAGGTGAAGGATCTGAGTATTGCCTACCAGCAGATGGTGGAGATTATGAAGGCATACAGCCGGGAGAATCTGAAGGTTATCTGCTTCGATGAGCCCACCGCCAGTCTTTCTGATGCGGAAATCGACAGCTTATTTGCCATTATCCGGAAGCTGAAGTCCGAGGGAAAGGTGATTATCTACGTTTCTCACCGTATGAGCGAAATCCGGACTATTGCAGATAAGGTCGCCATTTTCAAGGATGGCCGCTACATAGACACTGTGGATGCCAAGACCACCCCGGAAAGTCAGTGGATTCACATGATGGTAGGCCGGGATCTGGGTGATATTTACGCCGAGCTGGACCGGAACAAGACCATCGGTGAGGAGCTGCTCCGGGTGGAGAATTTGTCTTCCAATTTGGTCGAAGAAGTGTCCTTTACCTTGCACAAGGGGGAGGTTCTGGGCTTCTCCGGACTGGTGGGAGCCGGTCGTACCGAAGTTATGCGGGCGATTATCGGAGCCGACAAGATGACCGGCGGCGAGGTGTATCTGGAAGGGAAAAAGCTGTTGCTGCACTCCCCTCATGAGGCTATGAAGCACGGCATCGTCCTGGTACCGGAGGACAGAAATGAACTGCACCCCATTTGTTAGACAGTTGTGATACACTATCTAACAGATGGGGTGATTTATATGCCAAAAGGGATACCGAATAAGAGATATACACCAGAATTTAAGAAACTGGTGGTGGAAACCATGCTGAAAGAAAAGCTGAGCTATTGTGAGACGGCAAGACGCTTTGAGGTCAGCTGCGACAAGCGAATCAAGGACTGGGAGCGGATTTACCTGACAGAAGGGCCGGAAGGCTTTGTGGTGGAACGACGTGGCCGTGGGAGCAAAGACCGGCCCAGGAAACTGCCGAAGGAAGTAGAAGAAGATCTGCTGGCAGAAGTACAGCGGCTTCGTGCAGAGAATGAATACTTAAAAAACTTGCAAGCCTTGGTTTTGGAACGAGAGCGACGCCAGGGGAAAAGGCCCTGGTAGTCCAGAAACTAAGGCGAAAATACCCATTGACCCTTCTGCTTGAAATCGCTCAACTGCCTCGAGCAACCTTCTACTACCACCAGAAGCGGATGCAACAGGCAGACAAGTATGCAGGAGCAAAAGAAGAAATTTCCTCCATTTTCCAAGAAAACAAAGGGCGATATGGCTATCGCCGTATTACCACAGCACTTCGTACCAGAGGGCACTCTCTGAACCACAAGACTGTGCAGCGACTTATGAAAGAGCTGGGTTTAGTTTGCCGTGTCAGAATGAAGAAATACCACTCTTACAAAGGTGAAGTAGGCAAGATTGCACCAAATCTGCTGAACAGGGACTTTCATGCTGAAAAGCCAAATCAGAAATGGGTCACAGATGTCACGGAATTCAGCCTGTTTGGGCAGAAGCTGTATCTATCCCCAATTTTGGATTTGTATGACAGCAGTGTGGTCAGTTATACGCTCAGCGAGCGTCCTGTGCTGAGCATGGTGACAGGTATGCTGGACAAGGCTTTTGAAACCATTCCTGATGGAACTGGTCTTATTCTCCACTCCGACCAGGGGTGGCAATATCAGCATAAACATTACCAGCAGATGCTTAAGGCAAAAGGTGTCCGGCAGAGCATGAGCCGGAAAGGCAACTGTCTGGACAATGCGGTAATAGAAAATTTCTTCGGTCTGCTGAAAAGTGAGTTGTTATATCTACAGAAATTCCAATCCATGGAGCATTTCAAACAAGAGCTGCTTGCGTACCTGGACTACTACAATAACCGGCGGATTAAGGCAAAGCTAAAGGGCTTGCCGCCTGCAATTCACAGACAGCAAGCCCTCTCGGTAGCTTAAACAATTTTTACTTCAAAACTTTGTCTAACTTTTTGGGGTCACTTCAGGGCCGTCCGGCTTTTAACTGCTCAGTAAGATTGACGGTACTCCTTTGGGGTGATTCCAAAGGCTTCCCGGAAGCGGGTGCAGAAGTTGCTCTCGCTGTTGAAGCCGCAGCGATAGGCGGTTTCCTTGATGGTGAGGTTGGTGGACCGCAGAACATAGCGGGAGTAATCCAGACGCACCATCACCAGATATTTGTGGGGGGAAACGCCGGTTTCCTCCTTGAAGAGCCGGGAAAAATAATAGGGACTGAGGGAAAATTCCTGGGATAGCTGCTCCACACTCAGCTCCTTATCCAGGTTGCTGCTGATATAGCGCAGGCATTCGTCAATGATTGTGGAGCTGTGGGACACCCGGGTGTTGTCACCATAGAGAATGATGCTGGTGAGCAGATCTGTGATTTGCTTGGATAGCACAATATCTGAAAGGGGAGCTTTTGATGCAAATTGCCGCAGCATTTTCCGCAAATCATGGGTGGCGGGATGGTGACTGGCAATGCGCAGCAACTGCCCGTTTTTCTGTATTCTTTCAAAATAGGAACGAGCCATGGGCCCGTCGAAATGCAGCCATTGAATTTCCCAGGCGGTATTGGTGCCGTATTTGTGGGGGATGTAGCAGTCCAGCAGAAGGATATCCCCAGCCTGAAGGGGATAGTAGCTTCCCTGGGCTTCTGCATACCCTTCTCCGCTTTTTACATAAATCAGCAGAAAGCTGTCATAGGACACCCGGTCCACATGGTAGTACCGGTCGCAGATAAATTCCCCCAGGAACATGGGATAAAAGGGTACAATGGTTCCACCGCTTTTTGTGTAGGCGTAAAGTACCGAATCCGGGGATGTGCCAGGGTCCAGCGGACGCATATCACCACCTCCTGAGAATGGTTTTATTTTAGCATTTCCCCAAAGGCTTGTCAAAACATTTCCCGATTTGTCCGCCCCGGAGCATTTTTGCTCCGGGGCGGAATGCATAAGGAGGGGGGATCAAGTTAAACAGGCTATCTGGTATAGCCGTACTGTGCCAGCATCTGCCGGGCACATTCTATGGAGTAGCCCCGGCTTGTCCGGGTGTCGGTTTCTTTGTCTCTGGGGTTGCTGCCGGTTTCCGCATAGAGCTGGTTGACCCCTGCCAGCATGGCCACGGCGTTGGGCTCATGGACATTCATGGAGATTTTGGGATTCACGGCGATTCTGGAAACCGCAACGATTTTTGCCAGCTCCAGATCGGAAATCTCCCCCTTTTCAAAAAGGGGCGTACCCGGTACCGCTACCCGGCGCATACAGGCCATGATGTCCACATGGTATTGCCTTGCCCGGAGAATCTCCTGGGCAATCTGGTCATAGGTATGCTCCGGACCGATGGGCTCCACGCAGTAGATAAGGTCCAGCCCCGCAGCGGCGATGGCATCCAGGGTGGCAGTCCGAATCTGGGGTGAGAGCTCCGTATCCACACCCTCGTTCAGCCGAACAATGTGATAGACCCCGGTAAACCCGGCTTCTTTCAGTTTCCGGGCGGTTTCCATGCCAAAATCACCAATGTTGGCGATGAGCAGCACGTTTTCCGGGAGTTGCGCTTTCACCTTCCGCCCCATTTCCAGAAACCGCTCCACCGGATAGTCGGCAGTGGTCATGAGGAACAGGGCGTCAATTTTATGGGCGGCTTCCCTGGCGATGGCCAGAATCTCTGCTTCGCTTTTGTCTACCTCTTCGGCAAGTCCGTAGTGGGAGGCAGCCAGGGAGCAGAATTTGCAATTTCCCGAGCAGGGCGCATTGTTCAGACCAATCTGCAAAAACACATAGCCCTTCTCCCCATAGGCCTTCCGGGACATTTCGTTGGCCTTGGATAACAGCTGATAAAAGGCAGGGGAGTGGTTGTCCGTATTCAAAAGAGCCACTATCTGCTCCCGGGTCAAAGGGGCAGATTCTGCCTGGTTGAGAATTTCTGTAATGTTCATAATCGCATTTCCTGAGTTGGGTTCATTCAAAGAGCATATGCTCAATGTAATTTTCGTTGAATTTGGGATTGCCTCCCAGATTCACATGGGAGGAAAGGGCGGCAATCTGTCGGCCATCCGCCTGGTATCGGCCGTCCATCAGCATTGCCACTGCCCCGGACAGGGCGGCGTTGCCGATAATCTCCACCCGGGAAGCCAGCTCCGGGGGAATCAGTCCGATGGCGGCGGCACTGTCCACATTCAGGTGGCTGCCAAAGCCTCCGGCGATATAGAGTCGGCTCACTTCCGCCATGGAAACCCCGGCGCTGTCCAGCAGGGTTTGGATACCGGCGGCAATGGCGGCCTTGGCCAGCTGCACCGCCCGGACGTCCTTGGGCAGGAGGGCAATTTCGTCCCGAAGGGGAAGGCTGTCCTCTTCACAGGCACCGGTTTCGTCAATGTCCTCTGTCTGTAAGAAGGCGGCAATGGCATCAATCAGACCGGAGCCGCAGACACCCACAGCCGGCTGCTCCTGCAAGGTGTGGACCTTTATTGTCCCATCTTCCACCCACACCCGGTCAATGGCGCCGGGAACGCTGCCGCAGCCGCAGGAGATCCCCGCCCCTTCAAAGGCGGGCCCGGCGGCGGTGGAGGTGACGAAAAGATGCCCTTCCTTCCACAGAGCCAGTTCTCCGTTGGTGCCGATGTCGCACAGCAGGGCGGTATCCGGCTGCCGGGTCATGCTGCTGGCCAGCACGGCGCAGGTAATATCCGCCCCCACAAAGGCGTTCATGCAGGGGGGCAGATACACCTGCCGATCCCACAAGGTTGTATCCATATCAAACAGGCAGTCTGCCAGGAATGGGGCGTGGCTCAGAGGCTCCGGGCTGCGTCCGGTAAGCAGATACAGCATGGTGGTGTTTCCGGTGACCACCAGTCTCTCCACCGCCTCCGGTGCAAGCCTGGCCTGATGGCAGGCTTTTGTCAGCAGATCTTGGATAGCGTCATGAATTTGCTGCCGCAGCAGCTCTCCCTGACCTGCCAGGGCGGCCCCAATGCGGCCCATCACATCGGCGGCAATGCCCCGCTGGGGATTCATGGCGGCTACGGAGGACAGGCACTTCCCTTGGAAGAGGTCATAGAGCTTTAGAGCCAGGGTGGTGGTGCCGATGTCTACAGCGGCGCCGTACCCTTCCCCGGAGGCAGCCTGCCAGCTTTCCTTGCCGGAGAGCTGAATATCATTTTTCTGGGTGTCCGGCAGCCATACCTCCCCGTCACCCTCCATGACAGCCTGACAGGACAGGCGGGTTCCGGCGCTCTTTTCTGCCTCATTGGGGGCAGATACCTGGCCCTTTATGGTGACGGCACATTTGCCGCAGACGCCTCTGCCGCCACAGGGCTGATCCACCGGGCAGCCAGCTTGGGTCAGGAGCGTCTGCAACAGTGTAGGCTCATCAAAGGTCACTTTCCGGCAGACACCATCTTGCCAAATGGTCAAAGTGTGCATAGCTTTTACTCCGTAAACAGCACAATACCGAAGTAGGTGACGGTATTCTGCCCGTTGATATACTGCAAATCCGTGTCCTTGGTGGTGTTATACACATCCACGCCGTAGCCCTCCAAAGAGGCCAGCGCCTTGTCCGGGAAGCGGCAGGGCTGGTTCTCCCGGATGGCGCAGCTTTCGCAGATGTGGCAGCCGCCGCAGCTGAGGAGGAGGAAGGGCTTTTTCAGCAGAGGCTTTACCGCCTCCCGGATGGCAAGGCTTACCTGGGCGTGCTTGCCTCCTGCGGCAAACATCCCTTCAATGTCAAAGCTGTCCTCAATGGGGTGAATGGTCTGAAACCACACCCCCTGGGGATAAGTACGTACCTCATCCATGAGCGCATGGATTTCTCCAATGTGGGGCGGACACATCCAGCACCTTCCGTAGCCGCCGCACTGGTTGCTTTCACAGATTTTCCGGAAGCTGTCAGACAGCACAATCCGGGACTGGGGCAGGATAACCGCCTTGGTGGCGCCTGTCTGTAAAACTGCCTTTACCAAATCCTGATGTTCCATAGCAATTTCTCCTTATAAAGCACGGCGGACAAGCAAAAACTTGTCCGCCGTCCCAAGCTTACTCGGTTATGCGCAGAATTCCACGGCCTTTTCGGCGGCAGAAGTGGCGTCAGCGGTGTAGGCATCGGCACCAATCTGCTGGCAGAAGGTGTCGGTGACAGGGGCGCCGCCAACCATAATCTTCACCTTGTCCCGGATTCCGGCGGCCTCAGCGGCCTTCACAACCTCCTCCATGACGCCCATGGTGGTGGTGAGCAGGGCGGAGCAGCAGATTACCTGGCAGTTCTGCTCCACGGCGGTCTTGACAAAGGTTTCAGGAGACACATCGGTGCCCAGGTCGATGACTTCCAGGCCCTTGCCTTCCATCATCATCCGAACCAGGTTCTTGCCGATGTCGTGCAGGTCGCCCTTGACAGTGCCGATGCACACCTTGCCGGTGTTCTTGGCCCCTTCCTGGGCAAGCAGCGGCTTCAGCAGGGCAGCACCCATGTTCATAGCCCGGGCAGCCACCAGAACTTCAGGAACAAAAACCTCATTGTTCTTGAACTTCTCACCGATGACATTCATACCATCCAGCAGACCCTCATCCAGAATCCGCTGGGCGGGGATGCCCTCGTCAATGGCCTGCTGCACCAGGGTCTTGACAATCTTTGCCTTACCGGCCTGCAGCTGCAGGGAAATCTCATGCAAATCCATAATTTTGTTCCTCCTAATTGTTTTTTGTCTTTGAATGTAGTATAGTAAAAGCAAGAAAAAATGTATTGTTTATTTCTTATACTATTTTGTCTTTTTTTGAGGTGAGATTTATGGCCGTGAGCATTTTTTCCTTCGTGCCGGAGAGCCGGGTATCCGCGGTGCTGGGGAATCTCCAGGAATTTACCGGCCTTGCCATTCAGCTGATAGACAGCAAGGGAAACCTCATTATGTCCTTCGGCCAGTCCACTTCCTATTGCGCCCTTTTGAAGAAGCAGGTCTTTCAGAAAGGGGAGTGTTTCCGGCTGCATATGAAGGCGGGAAAGACCGCCCAGCAGCTGGGAGAGGCCTATATTTTTGCCTGCCAGGCAAACCTGAACCACATTGCCTTCCCCCTGATCAACAGCGGAGAACTGCTGGGCAGCGTCATCATCGGCCCCTTCCTTATGGACCAGCCGGACAGCACCTTGGTCAGTGACCTGGCGGAGCGGTACAGCCTTCCATCCACCCTTTCTCTGGAGCTTTATGACGAGCTGAAAGGGTTGGCGGTGCTCTCCACCAGCAAGGTCAATCAGCTGAAAACCCTCATTGACCATGTGCTCTCTCCGCTGCTTCCCGGGGAGCGGGCGCTGCTTCTGGAGAACCAGCAGAAGATGTCCCAGCAGGCCCGGCTGAACGAAACCATCCAGGTGTTCAAGGAGGAAAAATACGACCGTTCTTTGGCGGCTTTCTACAAAAAGGAACAGGACCTTTTGGGCAAGGTGCGCAGCGGCACCGTCCAGGAGGTGAAGGCTTTGCTGAACGATTTGATTGGCTATGTGCTTTTCAGCGAGGGGGGCAGACTGGAAACCGTCCGGGTTCGGGCCATTGAGCTGACCACCCTTTTGTCCCGGGTGGCCATTGAAGGCGGCGCCCAGACGGATAACGTGTTCTACCTCAGCAGCCAGTTTATCAGCCGGCTTTACGAGCAGCACTCCCTGGAGGATGTGTGCCTGCTTTTGCAGGAGGTGGTGGAGAGCTTTATGAACGCCATGTTCAACGAAACGGACAAGGGTAATCTCTACATCAGGAAGGCCCTGCGGTTCATGCAGGACAATTACAGCACCCACCTGGAGCTGAATCAGGTGGCGGATTTCGTAGGCCTCAGCTCCAGCTATTTTTCCTCCCTGTTTAACCAGGTGGTAGGGGTGAGTTTCCGGGAGCAGCTGTGCCGGATTCGGGTGGAGGAAAGCAAGCGGCTGCTGCTGCAAAAGGACTACTCCCTGGTGGACATCGCCCTGGCAATGGGCTTTCCCGACCAGAGCTATTACAGCAAGGTGTTCAAGCGGATTGTAGGCGTGACCCCTGGAAAGTATCGGGCATAACTTCGTGAATAATGACAAAAAATAATCCCTTTTCACTATCCGTTTTGGCTGATGGAGGATATACTGATGGTACCAAGTAAAACAAAAGGAGAATCCATATGAAGGACTTACTCATTCGTTCTTTGCACCATGAAAAGGTGGAGCGGGCACCCTGGGTACCCTTTGCCGGTGTCCACGCCGCTTACCTGAAAGGCTACACTGCCACGGAAATGCTCACCGATGCGGACAAGGCGGTGGAATCTCTGCTGGAGGTAAACCGTCTGTATAAGCCTGACGGACAGCCGGTGATTTTCGATTTGCAGATTGAGGCGGAGTGCCTGGGCTGCGACCTGACTTGGGCAGATGACTGCCCCCCCTCCGTTTCCTCCCACCCTCTGGATGGCAGCGATGAGGAGCCGGCAGAGGTTCCCTGCGACTGCAAGATTCCCCAGAAGACCTCCGGGCGGATTCCCTATGTGCTGGAAGTCATGCACCGGATGAAGGAAGCGGTAGGGGACACCACCGCCCTGTATGGCCTGATTTGCGGCCCCTTCACCCTGGCCTCCCACCTGCGGGGCAACAATCTGTTTACGGATATGTACGATTTTGAGGACGAGGTGGCGGACCTGTTCACCTTCTGCAAAAAGGTGTGCATCCGTATGGCAGACTACTATATGGAAGCAGGCATGGATGTGATTGCCATGGTGGACCCCCTGATTTCCCAGATTTCCACCGACCACTTCCAGCAGTTCATGGCAGAGCCCTATACGGAGATTTTCGACCACATCCGGAAAGCAGGAGGCCTTTCTTCCTTCTTCGTCTGCGGCGACGCCACCCGGAACATTGAGGCCATGTGCCAGACAAACCCCGACTCCATCAGCGTGGACGAGAACGTGAACCTCCTGGCTGCCAAGGAGATTACCGACCGGTACAACATCACCCTGGGGGGCAATATCCCCCTGACTTCCATTATGCTTTTGGGCAACCAGCAGGATAATATGAAGTTTGCGGTGGATTTGCTGGACTCCGTGAGGGACAAGACCAACTTCATTCTGGCTCCCGGCTGCGATATGCCCTACGCTGTTCCTGTGGAGAACTGCATCGGCGTTGCCCAGGCTGCCCTGGAGACGGATGCGGTGCGGGAGATGGTGAAGAACTACCAGACCGCCCAGGTGGACACCTCCAATGTGGTGCTGCCGGATTACGCCTCCCTGAAAAAGCCTCTGGTGGAGGTCTGCACCCTGGACTCTGCCCAGTGCGCTGCCTGCGGCTACATGATGGGCGCCGCCAATGAGGCCAAGGCCACCTTTGGAGATGCCATTGATATGGTGGAGTACAAGTACATTTATAAGGAGAATGTGGCCCGGTTTGTGAAGATGGGTGTGCCCAACCTGCCCTCCTTGTATATTGACGGCGAGCTGAAATACCGCTCCATCATCCCCTCCAAATCTGAGCTGGAAGCTGCCATCCGGGAAGCTCTGGCCAAGTACCAGGCATGAGCCGCCTGTATCTCATCACCGGATTTCTCGGCGCAGGAAAAACCACTTTCCTGCGCCGATTCCTTCCCCTTTTCTCCGGGGAGAAAATCCGGCTGATTATCAACGAGTTTGGAGAAGCGGGGGTGGACGGAAGCCTTCTGAAAGAGCTGTCCCCGGTGCTGGAGGAGATTTCCGGCGGCAGCGTGTTCTGTGCCTGCCGCTTGGACCAGTTTGAAAAGGCCCTTTCCCAGTGCGGCGTTGATGAGACCATTCTGGTGGAGGCCTCCGGCCTGTCTGACCCCACCGGGGTGCGGCGGCTCTTTGCAAAGACAATCCGCTTTCCCCACATTGCTTATATGGGAGGAATCTGCCTGGTGGACGCCGTGCGCTTTCCCAAGGTATACGCCACCGCCAGATCCTGCGTGCGCCAGCTGGCGGCCTCGGACGTGGTGGTGCTGAACAAAATCGATAAGGCAACCCCGGAGCAGCTGGAAAAGACAAGGGAGCTGATTCTGGGCCAGCGGCCGGACATTCCCGTGGTGGAGACCAGTTTCGGACAAATCCCTGACAATTTTCTGGAAATCCTTTCCCAGTCCCAGGAAGGGGACCGGGAAAACCTGCCACTGGTTGCAGACCTTACCAGCCGGAAAACCACCATAACCCTCAGCCCGGAGATTTCCGTCTATGAGCTGTCCAAGTTTATCGAGATGTTTGCAGAGGAAACCTACCGGATAAAGGGCCTGATTCAGACCCGGGATCAGGGCCTGGTGCTGGCGGACTGTGTCGGCAACGTGGTGTCCGTCACCCCCATAACCCTACCGGAACCCCCGGAAAACCCCGGCAAGCTCACCATCCTCTCCGGCCCCAAAACCCACCTCTCCAAATCCCTGAAAACCGCCTGTACCTGGTACCGGCAGTACATTATAGAAAGATAATCTTAGACTGAATCGTCTCACTTCCAAAGTGAGACGATTTTTGTGGTAATACACAAAATAATGAACAGTAATTGCATTTTTTATGACGGTATGCTACAATAAATAGCACATAAAGCGGAGATATATGCATATATCTCCGACAGGGATTTTTAGTCCGATTTATTGGACAGATAAGTAATATAATTAAGGTGAACAGTAAGATTAGAATCTTAGACGGTAAAAGTGGTGTATTAAGGAAGAAAGGGGAAAATGAGAATGTGGGAGTCAGGAGAAAATATTTTTCCTGCACATATGCGAAGGCGGACTTCAGAAATATCTGGGGTTATAGAACTCCAGACTGTGGCTCAACATTGCAGGTCAACAGCTTCATATGGAGCAGAAATTTTGCAGGCTGTTGGTCTCTCTGAGGCTGGCTATTTGGCGGGACTGCTACATGATTGCGGCAAGTACAAAAAGGAATTTTCAGACTATATTTGGGCCGCATATCAGGGAGAAACGGTAAATAAAGGTGAGGTTAATCACACCTTTGCTGGCTGTCGGCTGCTAATGGAACTTTTTCATGGGAAAAATGAGGATAAGTTAGCGGATGTTACATGCGAGTTGCTGGCTTTTGCGGTTGGAGCGCATCATGGACAATTTGACTGCATGGACGAAACCGGACACAACGGCTTTCTCTATAGACAGCGTAAGGAGGGAATCGGATATTCAGAGTGCAAAAGCAATTTTTTACAGTTGTGCGCAAGCCAGTCGGAGTTAGCTGAAAAATTCGAAAAAGCCCACAAAGAACTGACTCCAATTTATAAAAAGCTGATGGATAATCAGACAGGAAGCCAGCTGATGTTTGCTGTTGGCCAGTTGGCGAGACTTTTGCTGTCTTCAGTAATTGATGCCGACCGGCGCGATACTGCGGAATTTATGGATGGCTACAAAGTAAAAAAGGAAAAACTTGACCTGCATAAATTTTGGTTGCCATATTTGCGCCATCTTGAACAGAAAATAGCTGAATTTCCCCATAGTACAAACATAGAAAAAGCTCGGGGTGTATTTTCCAATCTTTGTCGGAGTGCTGCACAGATGCCTGCTGGTATTTACAGGTTGAATCTACCCACGGGCGGCGGGAAAACAATCAGCGCTATGCGATTCGCACTGGCACACGCATCAAAATGGGGGAAAAAGCGGATAGTATATGTAACACCATTGCTGTCAATTTTGGAACAAAATGCGCAAGTTATTCGAGATTTTATAGGGAATGACGCAGTTATTTTGGAGCATCACTCCAATGTGCTGGCGCGGGAAGATAACCCGGAAATGCTGAACCTGCAAGAGTTGGCGGCAGAAAATTGGGATTCACCGATAATCATAACAACACTGGTGCAACTACTTAATACCATGTTTCTGGGTAAGACCACGGCAATCCGCCGGTATCAGGCCCTTTGCAATGCGGTAGTGATTATTGATGAGGTGCAGACAGTGCCGACTCATATGCTGAGCCTATTCAATACGGCTGTCAATTTTCTTTCGCTGGTTTGCGGAACAACATTCCTGCTTTGCTCTGCTACGCAGCCTTGTCTGGAAAAAGCCGAACACCCGATGTTATTTGGACAACATTGTGACATTGTCCCCTATCAAGAAGAATTCTGGCAACCTTTCCAAAGAACGACACTTGTAGATGCGGGAGGTATGCGGTTAAAAGAAATTCCGGATTTTATCCGAAGAGTCCTAGCAGAATCAGAGAGCCTCCTGGTTATCTGCAATAAAAAATCGCAGGCAGCCTACCTATACCAACAGCTTACTGAATCGGACTACAACCTGTTCCACCTTTCCTCGTCTATGTGCCTGGAGCACCGCAGAAATGTGCTGAAAAAAATAAATAAATCTCTTGAGAACAAGTCGATAGAGGGAAGAAAAACGGTTTGTGTTTCAACGCAGGTTATGGAGGCAGGGGTTGATATTTCGTTTGAACGGGTAATTCGCCTGGCGGCAGGGATGGATAGCGTTATTCAGTCGGCGGGACGATGTAACAGAAACGGAGAGAAAGGTGGGATTGCACCGGTATATATAGTCCGGTGTACTGATGAAAAACTGCAAAACCTGGGCATGATTCGAGACGGAAAACTGGCAACATTGGCGCTTATGGATGGATTTTACAAGACTCCGGAGGCGTTTGGCGGGGCGTTATTCTCAAACGATTCTGTTTCCTGGTATTACCAGAAACTCTACAGTGGACAACCGGAAGGGCATCAACAGTACTCGATAAAGAATTACGGGACTATTTTTAACCTGCTCTCATCCAATACAAAGGCACAGAATGTGGGAGGCGCGGAAGACGAAAACTATACGCTCTGCCAGGCGTTTAAAACAGCTGGGAATCTGTTTCGTGCTTTGGAAGATGCGACGGAAGACCTGATAGTCCCCTACGGAGAGGGTGGGGCGTTGATAGCGGAACTAAGTGAGCTTCCGCCGTGGACAACGCCGGAACAACTCCAAAAATGGGAGAAAAGGGCAAAAGGTTTTACAGTATCAGTATATGATTATCAGATGAAGCAGCTGATGGGAGGAATTGTCAGCATTCAAGGTATCCTGACATTACTGCCGGAATATTATGATGCAAATATTGGATTGCTTACAAGTTCGTCAGCAGATTTTCTGGAGGTGTAATATGAAAAATACAAAGTATCCCAATATCGTCGAATTTGAAATTACAGGTGGCTATGGTCTTTTCTCTGACCCTGTGATGCGCATAGGAGGTGAGAAGTGCAGCTATCAGATTCCGACCTATGAGGCGGTGAAAGGCATTCTGTCTTCCGTTTATTGGAAACCTACCTTCATTTGGTACATCGACGCAATTCGAGTGATGAATCCAATTCAGACGGAAGTGAAAGGAATGCGTCCGATAAAATACCGTGGGGGAAATGAACTGGCGTTCTATACATATCTGAAAAATTGCCGATACCAGGTGCGAGCTCATTTTGAATGGAATGAAAACCGTCCGGAATTGGCAAAAGACAGAAACGAGGAGAAGCATCACGAAATTGCCAAAAGGATGATTCAGAAAGGTGGAAGAAGGGATGTTTTTTTAGGAACCCGGGAATGCCAGGGGTATGTAGAACCCTGCGTTTTTGGAGACGGAGCGGGCGCCTATGACACAATTCCGGAAATATCCTTTGGCCTGATGTATCACGGAATCACTTATGCGGATGAGGCATATTCACAGGAAACAAAGAACAGCATGACAGTTCGCTTTTGGTATCCCATAATGAAACGGGGAGTCATTCATTTTCAACGACCGGAAGAGTGCGTTGTTACCAAACACATAGGAGAGATGGAGATAAAACCGTTTGGAAAGGATATACAAAACTTTATGGGTTTTCAGGAGTTTGAGGAGGTGAGATAATGGGGCTTATGCAGAAAGCCGTTGAAACATATGTGTGTCACCAAAAATATGCCGGGGTATACCGGGAGAATCATGCAGTACTGGCTCCGGTTGCACACATTGTAACCCGTGCGTCCTTGGAGATTATTTTAGATTCTGACGGTAATTTTTGCGGGGCGGCGACTGTTGGAAAGGAAGAACCAAAAATATTGATTCCAGCAACAGAAGGCTCGGCAGGCAGGGCGGGAAAGGTGATTTGCGCACATCCTTTGTGCGACCAATTGGGCTATCTTTCCCCATGTTTCAAGGAAAAATATCACGATTATGTGACAAAATTGGAAAAATGGAGCTGCTCTTCATTTTCACATCCCAAATTGCTTCCTATTTTGACCTATGTTAGAAAAGGATGCATTTTGGATGACCTAAAGAAATGCGGATTGATCGTGTGCAATCCAGATGGAACACCGCAGAATGAGAAACTGGTGGTTCGTTGGCGTGTGTTGAATGTGGGTGAGGAAGATGCGTGCTGGAAGGATTCTGCATTGATTCAGGCCTTTATCAATTATTATCAATCGCTGAATGAGGATAGCGACCAAGGAATCTGCATGATTACCGGAAAAATAACTCGTATTGCGCAGCAGCATCCAAAAGGAATTGTGGCATTTAATGGAAATGCAAAACTGATTTCTGCCAATGATGAACATGGTTTTACATTCCGGGGGCGCTTTAAGGATGACCGGCAGGCGTTGACGGTTGGCTACGAGGCTTCTCAACTGGCCCACAATGCGCTGCGCTGGCTGGTTTCAGAACAGGGGGAAAGGGCGTCTTTTGGAGGCAGAACATTCCTTTGCTGGAATCCCCGGGGCAAAAAAGTATGCACGGCCACAGGGGCGTTTATGCGCTGGGGGAGTGTAATCACGCAGCCGACTGACTACCGTCGGGCGCTGAGTAAAACATTGGAGGGTTACCAATCGGAGCTGCCGGATGCGGCAGATGTAGTGATAGCGGCTTTCGATGCAGCTACCAGCGGCCGCCTTTCCCTTACCTATTATAACGAACTGCTTGGATCAGATTTTCTTCAGCGGCTCTATGAATGGGATTTACATTGTGCCTGGCCGACCTACAAAATGGGAATTCAATCACCGCCGCTGTCCCAAATTATCAGTTCTGCTTATGGAAATCAGCAGCGGGACAAATCAGGAGCTAAGCTGGTAACGGATGATGGGGTTATGCGCCAACAGATGCAGAGACTTGTGGCTTGCCGTATTGACTGTGCCCCTATACCCACGGATTTGGTGCAGGTGCTGCTGCGGAAGGCATCGAACCTCTTGCTCTATGAGAAAAATATCAGAAGAATAATACTGATCACAGCCTGTGCAGTAGTGCGTAAGTATCGATTCGACAGATTTAAGGAGGAATGGGAAATGGTTTTGGAGCCGGAAAAAAGAGACCTTAGTTACCAATTCGGGCGTTTGCTTGCTGTTCTGGAAAAGGTGGAAAGGGACACCTATGAAGGGGACAGCGAAAGAGAAACGAATGCCATGCGGCAGCAATCGGTTTTCTGTCAGCGCCCCATGTACGCAGCGTCCAATATCGAAAAACAGCTGGAGCGGGCCTATTTCCCACGGCTAAAGAGCGGAAGTCGCATATTCTACAAAAATTTGATTGGGGAAATAATGGAGAAAATCAACCAATTTCCACAGCAATTATGGAATAAACCGCTGAAAGAAACATATTTAATGGGGTACTATCTGCAAAGAAATCAGCTATATACCAAACAAAATCAAAACCAGGAGGAAGAAAAAAATGGCTAAATTAGAAAACAAAATTGACTTTGCTGCAATCATCAGCGTGAATATGGCGAATTCCAACGGGGACCCGCTGAATGGAAATCGCCCCAGAACAGACTATAACGGTTTTGGTGAAATATCGGATGTGTGTATCAAGCGGAAGATTCGCAATCGGATGCAGGATATGGGGGCAAGCGTGTTTGTTCAGTCTGAGGATCGCTGCGATGACGGCTTCGGTAGTCTTAGTGAACGGGCAGCTTCTCGAATGAAAGGCATAAAAGACCGCCAGCTATATGCCGAAACAGCTTGTAAAACCTGGTTGGATGTGCGTGCCTTCGGGCAGGTGTTTGCCTTTAAGGATACAAAAGGTGTGTCGGTTGGCGTGCGGGGGCCTGTTTCCATCCATCAGGCAGTTAGCATATCTCCGGTTGAAATTGAATCCCAGCAGATTACCAAGAGCGTGAACGGAGAAAAAAACGATAAGAGTGGAAACCGTACTTCGGACACAATGGGTATGAAGCACTTTGTGCGATTTGGACTATATATGCTGAAAGGCTCCATCAATGTTCAATTGGCGGAAAAAACCGGATTCAGCCAAGAGGATGCGATTCTTTTGAAGGAGTGCCTGCGAACACTTTTTGTCAATGACGCATCATCAGCCCGCCCGGAAGGCTCCATGGAAGTCGTAAGACTATATTGGTGGGAGCATAATTGCAAGGATGGTCAGTATTCTTCAGCGAAGGTTCACCGTTCCTTAAAAGTGCGGCAGAAAGAGGAAGACAATCTTCCGATGTGTGCAGAGGATTATGACATTGCAATAGAAGACCTTCCCGGGTTGATGCCGGAGATTATTGATGGAATATAAGGAGGAGGACTTCCTCCAGCTTTCCGGATTGCAGCATTTTGCCTTTTGCAGGAGACAGTGGGCGCTGATTCATATCGAAAAGCAGTGGTCGGAAAATTACCGCACCATGGACGGCCAGATTTTCCATGAAAGAGCCCACAATCGGGAGCTGGAGGAAAGCAGGGGAAATCTGCTGATTTTCCGTGGCGTCAGTGTATTTTCTGCCGAGCTGGGGATTTCCGGGCAGTGTGATGTGGTGGAATACCGCCGGTGTGCCACCGGTATTCCCCTGGACGGCCGGGAAGGGCTGTGGCAGCCCTTCCCGGTGGAGTACAAGCGGGGAGAACCCAAGGAAAATGGGGCGGATGCCCTGCAGTTGTGCGCCCAGGCAATGTGTCTGGAAGCTATGCTGTGCTGCCCGGTTCCGGAAGGCGCATTGTTCTACGGAGAGACCAGGCGCAGGGTGCGGGTGGTGTTCACGGAGGAGCTGCGCTGCCGGGTGAAAGAAATGCTTGCCCAGATGCATGAATGGTACAGCCGGGGGCACACGCCCAAGGTGAAGCCCACAAAATCCTGCAATGCCTGTTCGCTGAAGGATTTGTGCTTGCCGAAGCTGATGAAGCAGCGGCCGGTGACCGCTTATCTGAAAGCCGCCATGGAGGAAGACCTATGAAACAGCTGCTCAATACCTTGTTTGTAACCTCGGAGGATGTGTACCTCTCCCTGGAGGGGGAAAATGTGCTGGCGAACAAAGATGGTCAGGTGGTGGCCCGGTATCCGCTGCACACCCTGCAAACCATTGTGAGCTTTTCCTATTCCGGAGCTTCTCCGGCGCTGATGGGGGCCTGTGCCGGACGGGGAATCGGTCTGGCTCTCTGCACCCCCAGAGGCAGGTTTCTTGCCCGGGTCTGCGGAGAAAACAGCGGTAATGTGCTGTTGCGCAGAACCCAGTACCGGATGGCGGACGACCCGGCTGCGGGCTTGGCAATCGCCAGGCATATGATTTTCGGAAAAATCCGCAACAGCGCCGCTGTGATACAGCGGACACTCCGGGATCATGCCCCGAGGGTCGCGGGCTGCGGCCTGGAGGATACGGTTGGCCAGTTGAAGGCCCTGTTGCCCCAGGTTCTGGAAGCGGCGGACGAAAAAACGCTGCGAGGGCTGGAGGGAGTGGGAGCTTCTGCCTACTTTCAGGTATTTGACAACCTTCTGCTGAACCGAAAGGAGGAATTTTTCTTCCATGGAAGAAACCGCCGTCCCCCTCTGGACCGGGTAAATGCCATGCTGTCCTTTGCATACAGCTTGCTTGCCCATGATTGCGGCAGCGCTCTGGAAAGTGTGGGCCTGGATTCCTATGTGGGCTTTCTCCATGCGGACCGTCCGGGACGGGCTTCCCTGGCGCTGGATTTGATGGAGGAACTGCGTCCTTGTATGGCCGACCGATTTGTTCTGACTTTGGTGAATAACCGTATGGTGAAGCCGGAGGATTTTCAGCAGGAAGACAGCGGAGCGGTGCTGCTGACGGACAGCGGTCGGAAGATGTTTCTGAAAGCCTGGCAGGAGAGAAAGCGGGATACCTTGACCCACCCCTATTTGGGAGAGAAAATCCAGTGGGGAATGGTTCCGTATATGCAGGCCCTGCTGCTGGCCCGGTATCTCCGGGGTGACACGGATGCCTATCCGCCGTTTGTATGGAAGTGATAAGATGTTGGTACTGATTACATATGATGTGAATACGGAGGACGGCGCCGGGAAAAAGCGGCTGCGCCAGATTGCAAAAAAGTGCGTGGATTACGGACAACGGGTACAGAACTCCGTGTTTGAATGCAGTCTGGATGCGGCCCAATGCCGGCGTTTGCAGGCTCAGCTGCTAAAAATTATGGATGGGGAAAAAGACAGCCTGCGCTTTTATTACCTGGGCAACCACTATGAGAAAAAAGTGGAACACTTTGGCGCTAAGAGCGCCCATTTGCCGAATGACACGCTGATGGTTTGATTGCGAAGCCCGGGCAAACAGAAAATCCCCGGCAGGTTCGCACCGCTTTTTGATGGGAAACACCCCGCACAAAAGCAGCTGCCGGAGATGAAAAGGAGGAGATTTGTAGAAAAATTCTATTTTGCAAAGAATATCGCCAGTCCCGGCAATGTTCTTTGTCTATTTTTGCTGTCGCTCCCCACAAGGGGAGCGTGGATTGAAATACCGGCAATGGTGAGTCCCTTTTTGTTGAAATCGAGTCGCTCCCCACAAGGGGAGCGTGGATTGAAATATGTCAACTACTCTGTATTGCATGATTTTGCACAGTCGCTCCCCACAAGGGGAGCGTGGATTGAAATAAGCTGGGCATCATAGTCCTTTTGCGCCAGCTTTAGTCGCTCCCCACAAGGGGAGCGTGGATTGAAATTCGCTGGGAGTTAAAGGCGTCCGCCGCCTGGTTTGGTCGCTCCCCACAAGGGGAGCGTGGATTGAAATATGCGCTCACCACCTTCAGTCCCGCTCTTTTAATGGTCGCTCCCCACAAGGGGAGCGTGGATTGAAATCGGTAGGATATCTCCTGTCGTCGCTCCTTTATAACAGGTCGCTCCCCACAAGGGGAGCGTGGATTGAAATCTCGCTCCACCATCATGTGTCGATAGGTTAGAGTGTCGCTCCCCACAAGGGGAGCGTGGATTGAAATATTACAGCGCATGAGGTCACCAGAGGTTCCTTGCGGTCGCTCCCCACAAGGGGAGCGTGGATTGAAATTGTCAAAGCCTGGCCTATGAAAACGACCCGGCCATGTCGCTCCCCACAAGGGGAGCGTGGATTGAAATATTTATGACAGATGGGAGCGCCGCCAGCACGGCAGGTCGCTCCCCACAAGGGGAGCGTGGATTGAAATATCATGTGAATTGCACAGAAGCCACCGTTTGTCTCGTCGCTCCCCACAAGGGGAGCGTGGATTGAAATGTCCAGGTCACCTACTTGATAAATGGAGAAGCCGGTCGCTCCCCACAAGGGGAGCGTGGATTGAAATTCCTTTGTGGCACTATAAAAACGGTATCCTGCAAGTCGCTCCCCACAAGGGGAGCGTGGATTGAAATTTAAAGCCCTTTACAACGCTGCGCATAGAGCATCGTCGCTCCCCACAAGGGGAGCGTGGATTGAAATCCCGCCGTGAGGGTAAACGCAAGGTTCTTGTGGTTGTCGCTCCCCACAAGGGGAGCGTGGATTGAAATCCGAACTCCACACGTTGCTGGTTTTTAACATTTATGTCGCTCCCCACAAGGGGAGCGTGGATTGAAATAATGGGTTATTGGCAAGTGCCCAAAAGATAAAATCGTCGCTCCCCACAAGGGGAGCGTGGATTGAAATAGACGCAGACAGTTTGTATCTGCCGTGCTCATCCGTCGCTCCCCACAAGGGGAGCGTGGATTGAAATACGGAAATGAAAGAACAATTCGCCAAACAACTGCTGGTCGCTCCCCACAAGGGGAGCGTGGATTGAAATACATTCACGCAGACGAAGAACAAAAACAGCCGCATGTCGCTCCCCACAAGGGGAGCGTGGATTGAAATCCAAAGAACTGGAAGATGCACTGGTATCGGAGCAGTCGCTCCCCACAAGGGGAGCGTGGATTGAAATTCTGGTGTCCTATACCGCTGATGTTACTCTTGAAAGTCGCTCCCCACAAGGGGAGCGTGGATTGAAATCACCCCGTTCCTGCTCCCCGCCACGCAGATTGATGTCGCTCCCCACAAGGGGAGCGTGGATTGAAATCACCATCATAAAGCATTGCAACAGAAAGATGATGGTCGCTCCCCACAAGGGGAGCGTGGATTGAAATCCAAGTGGAGGGTTTGAAAGTAGCCATTTGACAGTGTCGCTCCCCACAAGGGGAGCGTGGATTGAAATGTTT
>LHCFC01400__coassemble_1450_pt1 | contig 43152 bp, 38 predicted proteins | sample LHCFC01400__metabat2_low_PE_055 | metagenome-assembled genome bin LHCFC01400 | reverse complement strand
GCCAGTATTTATACTGTCATATGCTGTCGATTACACAGAATTTTCTGCGGTCTCTTGCCGAGCGGAATGCAGTAAAGGAAATTGATGTTGCAGGCCAGTGGAGTGAGCCTGGCAGCATCACTTCCTTGGAGGGCATCGCCTTTTTCCCTGCCCTTACCACACTGTATTGCGACATGAACCGACTCACCAGCCTGGATGTAAGCAAAAATACTGCCCTGCAAGAATTGCATTGCGGCGACAACCAGCTCACCAGCCTAGATGTGAGCAAGAACACTGCTCTTACTTATTTATCATGTGGTGGCAATCAGCTTTCCTCCTTAGATGTAAGCGGGAATACAGCCCTTTCGATTCTTGATTGTGCATGGAATAGTCTTACTGTCTTGGAGATTGGAAAGAATACATCTCTGACTTATCTCCGTTGCGGAAAAAATATGCTGACCACTTTGGATGTCGACGAGTGTACTGCTCTAACAGATTTGCTCTGCTTTGAAAACCAGCTGACCTCTCTGGATGTGCATGAGAAAACAGCCATAACTGATTTGGATTGCAGTTCGAACAATCTCACTACCCTGGATGTAAGTGGGTGTGCCACCCTAACTGATTTAGACTGTGCTTCGAACAATCTCACTACACTGGATGTTAGTGGGTGTACTGCCCTAAAGGATTTGGACTGTACTTGGAACAATCTCACTACCCTGGATATCAGCGAGTGTAGTGCTTTGGTTTATTTAGACTGTAGTTGGAATGATCTTGCTACCTTGGATGTGCGTTATAATCAGAATATTGATAGATTGAGCTGTCAAGATAATGAGCTTATTACTTTGGATGTAAGCAAAAATACCGCTTTGACTTATCTAAAATGCGATGGAAATCAGCTGACAAGTTTGGATGTCAGTGGATGTTATTCCCTGAATGAGCTGGATTGTGATTACAACGCACTAACTGAGTTGGATATCAGTGAGAATACCGCCCTGACATGGTTGGATTGTGGCAATAACTCTCTCACTACCTTGGATGTGAGCCAGAATACTGCCCTGACTGAGTTATACTGTGGATTTAACGCTTTCACTACACTGGATTTCAGTAAGAACTCTGACTTGACTACCTTAAGGTGCCTTTACAACAACCTTACATATCTGGATGTCAGCGGGTGTACTGCTTTGACTTCTTTGGACTGCCTTCATAATCAGCTTACCTCCCTGGATATCAGCCAAAATACTGCGTTGACGGAGTTGGATTGCTATGAAAACCAGCTTACCTCCCTGGATATCAGCCAAAATACTGCGTTGACGGAGTTGGATTGCTATGAAAACCAGCTTACCTCCTTGGATGTCAGTAATTGTACCGAATTAACTGACCTGATCTGTTCCAACAACCAACTTGTCTCCTTAAATGTTAACGGTTGTATCGCTTTGACAGACCTGAGCTGCCACAACAATTTGCTTACATCTTTGGATGTCAGCAGTTGCTCCGCTTTGACAGAGCTTGGATGCTATGAGAATCACCTTACATCCTTGGATCTCAGCCAAAATACACAGCTTTCAACTTGGCTGTATGATGTATCTTTGGAGCCTCAATTCTACGATATTCAGATAGACACCAATGGGACTGCGAACCTTTCTGAGCTACCTGGTGATTTTGATGTATCCAAAACCAGTAACTGGCGGGGGGGCAGTGTGTCCGGCAATATCCTGATGGTGGATACCGGGGCAAGGGAGGTTACTTACACTTATGATGCAGGTAACAATTGGACTATGGATGTCACGCTTGTTGTGCCTCAGGCAGAAGATGGAGCGGTTTATCGAGTCTATAACCCCGGAAACGGCAAGCACCACTATACCACCGATCCTGCCGAGCGGGACTTCCTGGCAGCCAACGGCTGGATTTACGAGGGTATTGCCTGGAATGCCCCCAAGGAGGGGGCTCCCATCTACCGGGTGTATAACCCCGGCAATGACAACCACCTGTATACCATGGATGCTGCCGAGCGGGATTGCTTGGTGGATGGCGGCTGGAATTATGAGGGAATCCTCTGCTACAGCGCAGGCTCCGACGGTGTGCCCCTGTACCGGGTGTTCAACCCCTATGTCACCCTGAATCCCCACCACTATACCGACTCTCTGGAAGAATGTGACTTCCTGGAATCCAACGGCTGGCGGGTAGAGGGAATCTCCTGGTACGGCCTGAAGTAAATAGTTCTTCACCCCTCAGCCAAAAGGCTGAGGGGTGATTTTTTACAGGGAAACCCGGGGATTTTACCCAAGAATCCGTAGAATACAGGCGCATATTTCCGGGAAATGATTGACAAGGGAAAGAACGCCATTTATACTGAGAGTATAAATTTCAATCCAATTTACCAAAGGGGTGTTGGTTATGACCAAAAGACAAAGCCGGCTGCTTTCCCTGATGTTGGTGCTGGCCCTGGTACTGGGCATGGCGGTTCCGGTATTGGCTGCCGGAAATACGCCGGCCACCAGGGGACAGGAGGTCTACCGGGTGTATAACCCCGGCAACGGCAAGCACCACTATACCACCGACCCTGCGGAGCGGGATTTCCTGGCGGAAAACGGTTGGATTTACGAGGGTATCGCCTGGAACGCCCCGGAAGCGGGGGAGCCCATTTACCGGGTTTACAATCCCGGCAATGACAACCACCTGTATACTATGGACGCCGCCGAGCGGGACCGCCTGGTAAAGGGCGGCTGGAAGTACGAAGGCATCCTGTGCTACAGCGCCGGCGCCGATGGTGTGCCCCTGTACCGGGTGTTCAACCCCTACGTCACCCTGAACCCCCACCACTACACCGACTCCCTGGAGGAATGTGACTTCCTGGAATCCAACGGCTGGAAGGTGGAGGGGATCTCCTGGTATGGTCTGGGAGAAGAGGCGCCGCCCCAGGAGTCGGATATGCCGGAGGTGGCTGCCGCCCTGGAGCTGGGGCTTGTTCCCGAAGCCTGGCAGAAGGATATGCTTGCCCAGGCGGACTTCGGGGGCTTTGACCAGCTGATGCGGGCCCTCATTTCCCTGTGCAGGGCGGATGCCCTGTCCGGGTGGAACACCCATGTGTTCTCCGATGCCTTCCCCAGCCGGGGTATGAATCGGGACGACGGTGTGGTTCTCCTGTTGCTGGGAGCCGAGGCATTGGGCTACAATGTATACAATGCCCGGGACTATGGCTGCTGTATTGAAAATTACGTAAACTACCAGGAGATGTTTTCCCAACTCTCCTGGGACTACCCCTATTGTGATGTGGAACGGGAAATTCCCCTGTTTTTCCCCGATGGGGGCGTGGATACGGTGGGAAATGTGCCCATGACCGGGGTATTCTGGATGCAGCGGCGGATGGATGTGAACCATCAGGTGCACTTCCTGGATTGCGATGAGGCATGGAACTTCCATCTGGACCAGCCCCTGACCCGGGAAGCTGCCGTTGCCGCTGTCATGCGGCTGTACTATTCGGATATCCTGGAATATGATCCCTATGCCGTGGATATGCGGGAGCCAACCCAGGAGGATGAAGCAATCCTTACCGGGGCAGAGGATGCAAAACAGGCGATTCTCACCAACACGGACTGGTTTTCCTGTGCGGGAACGGCCTATTATGTGTCCAACCAGGGAGACGACAATAACGACGGCCTGTCCCCCCAATCCCCCTGGGCCACCCTGGAGCGGGTAAATCGGGCAAACCTCTCCCCGGGAGACGGGGTGTACTTTGAAAGGGGCGGCACCTGGCGGGGACAGCTGTGGGCCCAGGAGGGGGTCATCTACTCTGCCTATGGAGAAGGCCCCAAGCCCAATATCTTTGCTTCCCCGGAAAACGGTGCAGACCCGGAAAAGTGGTCTTTGCTGGAAGAAACGGACAATATCTGGGTCTACCACAGGGATATGATGGACTGCGGCGTTCTGGTATTCGACGAGGGAGAGAACTGGGGCAAAAAGGTTGCGCCCTATTATATGGACGGGTATCTGTCCACCATTCAGGAGGGACAGCCCTTCGACGTGGGAGAGGAACTGACAGAAGACCTGATGTTCTTCTCAGAAGCGGACAGCATTCTCTATGACGGTGCACCCTTCCGCTATACGGTCATGGATACCTGCGACCGTGGGGAATACCCGGAGGAGGTAGTTGGAACCCTCTACCTGCGGTGCGACGCAGGAAACCCCGGGGAGGTATTTGACAGCATCGAATTTGCGGTAAGACAGAATATTGTCCTGCCCATGGACAATACGGTGTTTCACAATCTGTGCCTGAAATACACCGGCGCCCACGGTATTTTCGGCGGAGATATGGGATATACCGTTTCCTTCTGCGAGATTGGATGGATTGGGGGCTCACCCCAGTACTATCGCTATGACACCGGGGAACCTATCCTTTTGGGCAACGGTGTGGAGTGCGACGGAAGCTATGACCACTACTCCGTGACAGACTGCTATATTTACCAGTGCTACGATGCCGGTGTTTCCAATCAGGACCCGGCAGAGTCCCCGGAGGTAACCGGTGACCCCAACTGGAAGCCCGAAGATGTGGTGCAGAGGAATATCACTTACGCCAGAAATGTGTTTGCCTACAACGATATGCCGGTGGAGATTTTCTTTACCCTGGAAGATGGGGCCGGATTCGGGGAGCACCGCATGGAAAATGTGCTGATTGCAGACAATTACTTCCTGTATACCGGCTATGGCTGGTACATGGGGACAAAAGGTGCCTTGGGTTCTGCCTATATGGGCCACAATACCCCCAACGCATCCAAGAATTTCCGAATTGTGGATAATGTCTTTTATCTCAGCACCGGAACCCTGCTCCAAACCGGAGCCCCGGAGAAATGGCGGCCTCAGTTGGAGGGGAATACCTATGTGCAAAATAATAAGGGACTTTTGGCAGGCTGGCCCAACCAGGAGGGCTACCGGACGAACTATGCTTACTACTATGACCAATATAAAGACACGGTAACGGAGGTAATCCGGGATATTCTGGGGGATGAGAGCGGCAAAGCTCTGAAGAATACTAAGTAGCGTACATACGGAAAAAGGAAAGGCATCCGCCCCGATGGGGGTGGATGCCTTGTCTCTTACTTTGCAAGTCCCGGCCACTTCTGGTCCTTTTCGCTGAGGTTCAGGGGCGTGCCGTCGGACAGGGTGTAGCCCTGGGCGGAAGCGCTGCCGGGGTAAGCGCCCTGTACCTGGGGCCACTGGACGCCGATGGTGGGATCGTTCCAGGCCAGACCGCCCTCGTCATTGGGATGGTAAAAGTCGTCGCACTTGTAGCAGAACTCTGCCGTATCGGAGAGTACCAAAAAGCCGTGGGCAAAGCCCCGGGGAATGAGGAACTGCTTTTTGTTTTCTTCCGTCAGCTCGATGCCGTACCACTTGCCATAGGTGGCAGAGCCGGGACGCAGGTCTACAGCCACATCGAATACGGAGCCCTTGATGACCCGCACCAGCTTGGTCTGGGGGAACTGCTTCTGGAAGTGGAGGCCTCTCAGCACGCCCTTGGTGCTCATGGACTGGTTGTCCTGGACAAAGACAATGTCAATGCCGGCCTCTTCCATGTCCCGCTGGCTGTAGGTTTCCATAAAATAGCCCCGGTTGTCCCCGTGGACGGCAGGGGTGATGACGCACAGGCCCTCAATGCCTGCCACATTTTTTTCAACGGTAATCTGTCCCATAATCTATCATCCTTTCCTCACAGAAGCTCTGCTTCTTTCAGATATCTGGCCACGGCGTCCTGCCAGGTGGGCAGGAGGGCAAAGCCGGCTTGGGTCAGCTTGCTCTTGTCCAGCCGGCTGTTGAAGGGTCGGGCGGCCTTGCTCAGACCGTACTCCGCAGTGGTGACGGGAATCACCTGGGTGTTCATGCCGGCCTGGCGGAAAATCTCCCGGGCAAAGTCGTACCAGCTGATGTAGCCGCCCTCGTTGGTGGCGTGGTAGTAGCCGTACTTTTCCGTCTCAATCATGTCCACCAGCAGAACCGCCAGATCCAGGGTGTAGGTGGGGGTACCGATCTGGTCGCACACCACCCGCAAAGTGTCGTGGGTCTTGCCCAGATTCACCATGGTTTTGATGAAATTCTTGCCGTTCAGGCCAAAAACCCAGGCAATGCGGACAATGAAATACTTCTTTAGGGTGTTGGCCACAGCCAGCTCTCCTTCCAGCTTGGTCTGACCGTACACATTCAGGGGCTTATAGTCCTTGCAGTCCGGTTCCCAGGGCTGTTCCCCCTGACCGTCGAACACATAGTCGGTGGAGATGTATACCATTTTGCAGTCCAGCTTCTTGCACACGTCCGCAATGTTCTGGGTGCCGCCGGCATTGATAGCCCGGACCTTTTCCACCTTGTCGTCGTCCTCCGCCATGTCCACAGCGGTCCAGGCGGCGCAGTGCACCACCACGTCGGGATTCACCTGGGAAATCACCGCCTCCACAGCGGCCTTGTCCGTAATATCCATCTGCACATAGGGCATGGTGGTAACCGGGGAGCCGTCTGCAACGCCGCTGTATACCGGGGCGATGTCGCTGCCTACCCCTTCATAGCCCCGCTTGTGGAGCTCGTTCATCACATCGTGTCCCAGCTGACCGCCTACACCTGTAACAAATACTTTCATTTCTTACTCCTTACCGATTGCCGTACATTTTTTCGTAGTAGTTCTGATACTCACCGGAGATGATGGTCTGCCACCACTGCTTGTTGTCCAGGTACCACTGGATGGTTTTCTGGATGCCGTCCTCAAACTTGGTCTCCGGCAGCCAGCCCAGCTCGTTGTGGATCTTGGTGGGGTCGATGGCATAGCGCATATCGTGGCCCTTCCGGTCTCCCACATGGGTGATGAGGGAATAGGGCTTGCCCAGGGCATCGCAGATGATTTTTACAATCTCAATGTTCTGCTTTTCGTTGTGGCCGCCCACGTTGTAAACCTCGCCCACACGGCCCTTGTGGATAATCAGGTCGATGGCCTTGCAGTGATCCTCCACATACAGCCAGTCCCGGACATTCAGACCCTCGCCGTAAACCGGCAGGGGCTTGTCCGCCAGGGCGTTGGCAATCATCAGGGGGATGAGCTTCTCCGGGAAGTGATAGGGGCCGTAGTTGTTGGAGCACCGGGAGATGGTGACCGGCAGGCCGTAGGTTCTGTGGTAAGCCATCACCAAAAGGTCAGCGCCGGCCTTGGAGGAGGAGTAGGGAGAGCTGGTATGGATGGGGGTCTCCTCGGTGAAGAACAGGTCGGGACGATCCAGGGGCAGGTCTCCGTAAACCTCGTCGGTGGAAACCTGGTGGTAACGGGTGATGCCGTACTTCCGGCAGGCATCCATCAGCACCTGGGTGCCCAGAATGTTGGTTTTCAGGAACACCTCGGGATTCTCAATGGAGCGGTCCACGTGGCTTTCGGCGGCGAAGTTCACCACCATGTCGGGATGCTCTTCCTCAAACAGCTTGTAAACACCCTCCCGGTCGCAGATGTCCAGCTTCACAAAGCGGAAGTTGGGGTTGTCCATAACCGGTGCCAGGGTGGACAGGTTGCCGGCATAGGTCAGCTTGTCCAGGCAGATAATCCGGTAATCGGGGTGTTCTTTCAGCATATGGAACACAAAGTTGCTTCCGATAAATCCGGCGCCGCCGGTAACAATAATGGTCATTTCAATTCCTCTTTTCTGAGTAATGATTGTATTGGTTTTTATTGGTTATTCCTTTATCTTCCGTATTTGCAGCCAGAGCCGGGGGAAAGTCCCGGAAAGGCCGGGCCTTGGGAACAAAGCCTACTCCGTGCCCGCAGAAATTGGGATTGTAGCAGGGGTCGTAGGGGAAAGAGCACCACTGCCGGGGAACGGGGGAGGGGGGCCTGGGATAGATATGCCGGGCTTTTTTCACCGTCAGCTTCGCCCAGGGGGTCCACAGCACCCGGTAGCCGGCCTTTTCCAAACGAAGGCAGAAGCACACATCCCAGCCATCGTCCGGGAGGCGGCTGCCCAGTTCCATCCACAGATCCTTTTTCACCAGCATGCAGGCACCGCTGACGGCGCTGTACTGCTGGGCAAAGTGGAGTCGTCCCATATAGCCGGTATCGGCGGCGGACTGGCGGTAGAAGGCACGTACCGGGGGTTCGCCGGGAAGAATCAGCAAGCCGGCGTGGGCAATGGTCTGGTTGGGGAAACAAATCCTGGCACCTACGCAGCCGGTCTGCTCTTTTTGTCCCAGCATGACCATCTCCTCTATCCAGCCGGGCTGGGTAGCCATAAGTGCCGGATTCAGCAGCAGCAACAGCTCTCCTTTGGCCTCCCCGGCTCCCAGAGCATAGGCCTGGGAAAAGGTCTGCCATGGGCAGGACAGAACCCGCACATTGGGGTGCCGGGTCTGGAGCTGTTCATAGTAATCCAACAGCTTCTTCTGGGAGGAGCCATTGTCCACAATGAGGATTTCTGAGTTGGGATAGGTGTTGTTTTCCAGAATGCTTTCCACGCACCGGGACAGCAGGGCGTAGTTGTTGTTGCCCGGAATCAGGACAGATACCGGAGGGGGCGCAGCCAGAGGGTAATGAATCCGGTAAATCACCGGGGATATGGGAGTGCTTTCCACCTGGACGGATAGTCCCTGCTCTGCCAGAAAGTCAGTAACGGCCTGCCGACCGCTGTGGAAGGCGTATGCCTTACAGTCCAGATCCCGGGCTACGGAGTTGGCATGGGAACGCCAGTAGTAAAGCACCTGGGGGATATGCACCACCTTCTGGGCGGCGGCGGTAGCCCGGAGATAGAACTCGTGATCTTGACTTCCGTCATACTGGGAGCGGAGGGGTCCCACCCTGTCCAGAAGGCTTTTCCGGAAGGCGGAAAAATGGCAGATATAGTTGTTGGACAGGAGATTTTCCGGGGAGTAATCCGGCTTGAAGTGGATGAACTTGGGATGGGCAGGGGTCCGGGTGAAAATCAGCTCATCCGTGTAAAGAAAATCGGCTCCGGTCTGGTGGATGGCCTTGGCAAAGGAGAACAGCGCAGCCGGATGGAGCAGATCGTCATGGTCAAACAGGCAGATATAATCCCCCGCAGCCATGGACAGGCAGGCGTTGGTGTTGCCGGAAATCCCCAGATTCTGGGGTAGTCTGCGGTAGTGGATTCTGTCATCCTCCCGGGCGTAGCGGCGGCAGATGTCCTCCACCTGGGTGCCGTTATCGCTGCCGTCGGCCAGGCACAGTTCCCATTTGCCGTAGGTCTGGGCCAGCACCGATTGGAGCATTTCCTCCAGGAAGTCCCCGGGGGTGTTGTAAAGGGGGACAATAATGCTGAATAAGGGTTCAACTGGGAAGTGCTGCTGCCTCTGGGCTTGCAGCTCCTCCGGGGTATAAAGAGGCCTGCGAATAAACCGCCGGGATTTTCTTCGGAAATTCAGCTTCCGCACAGCCTTTGCGGTGGTGCCCAGCACCCCCAGCATACGGAGATTATCCAGGAGAATCTTCCCGGACTTTTTTACAGGATACAGCCCAATCGCCTCCTTTCCCGAATTCTTTCAGGGAATCTTACACAGAGCGCTTCATCTTGTGATACAGCCCTTTGACAACCTCTCTTGCCCGGCTTCCCTGGGGGAGAAAAACATTTGCCACTTTCCGGAAATGGTTCAGCTGCTGTTCCTGCTTTCCTTTTTTTGCAAAATGGTCAAACCACTGGGGGTATTCCCGGCGTACCCAGGTATAGAAGCACTCGCCATCCGTGACGGTGAAGGGGTCGCAGAAGGGGGGGAGGGCATGGATGTCCTTGCGGATGTGATAGAGCTTTCGCTCAAAGTCCTGAATTTTCTCCCCGTTGGAATACCGGGTCCAGTCAAAAGCAATCTTTCCGAAGGTTTCCTGACCGTTTTCCGCCAGGGTTTTCTCATACCAGTCGGAAAGCTGAGGCACATCGGCGTTTTCCGGCTTCACTTTCAGAATGTTGTTCAGCTCGTTTCTGTGTCCGCCGCTGTCAAAGCCGGAGAAGTGGAAGAAATACAAAGGCTTCCCTTCCACGGTAATGTCCGCGCCCCGGATTTTCAGGGTGCGCTGGGACAGGTTCCAGGTGCACACGTTGTAGCCCGGCTCCTTGATGATTTTTACCCCGTCAAAGAAGCTGGGAACCAGGTCCGTCCACTTCTGGTCGGTGAACATACCCAAAAGACCGTCCCGGGACAGCTCCGGCAGAAGGTCGTAGTTGTCGTCGAAGCAGTAGGTCAGCAGCCGCTGATTCCACCAGTTCAGGAAGCGGCGGCCCTCGGCATCATTTTTGGCACCGAAGAAGCCGCAGTTATAGCTGCCCCGCTTCAAAAACAGAATTTCATTGTTGCGGATGAAGTAATCCTGGGTTTCCGGGGTGGTCTGATGGGGGGTCAGGAGAATGCTGTTGTCCTGGAACATGGCTTCCAGCTCCTGCAGGGAGTTGAAAACGGCAATGTCCGGGTCCAGATACACCACGCTGTCTGCCTGGAAGCGGTCCAGAATTTCCAGAGCTGCCATGGGCTTCACAGCGGTGCAAAGCTCCGTGATGGTGTGCTTGAAGAAGAAGGCCTTTACATTGTCAATGGCGGAAAAATCCCGGCTGTAAAGGATTTCATCCATAGGCTCCTGGCTGGGGTCCACCCACTGGGGCAGGGGATCGGAGCAGACAACCACAAATTTGGCCTGAGGATTGTATTTTTTCAGGGACTGCCCCAGGGTACGGGCCTTGGCAAAGTAATTTGCTGTAATGCTGGTAAAATAGCAGGTCATGACATACTCCTTACATACACATTAAAGATTCAGCTGGGGATGATAATAGCCGTCGCAGGCACCGTCCCGGAAATAAGCTGCCCATTTCTTCCGGAACAGCTCCTGTTCTCTGGCGAAGCGGGCTTTGTTGGGACCTTCCGCATCGGATTTCCGGGAAATGCTTTCGTAGTGGTATAGCTCTGCGTAGGGGGTCAGCACATTGAACTTCCCCAGACTGCGCAGTTTCAGGCACAGATCCACATCGTTCAGCCCCACCTTGAAGTCCACCTGGTCGAAGCCTCCCACTGCCAGGAAGTCCGCCCGCTTCAACAGCATACAGGCTGCGGTGACGGCGTTGTAATTCTGAGGCATGGACAGGCGGTGCATATAGCCGGTGTTGGTTTTGGGGGTCCTGTGGGCGTAGTGGGTGGCGATGTGGCACCCGATGCCGATAAACAGGCCGATATGCTGATAGGTGTCGTCGGGGTAATAGAGTCTGGCACCTACGGCACCCACATCGGGACGCTGGGCAAACATCAGCATCTCCCGGAGCCACCCTTCGTTGATTACCGTAACGTCGTTGTTCAGGAACAGCACATAGGGGCTGTCCGTCTGGGCTACGGCGAAGTTGTTGATGGCGGAGTAATTGAAGCCCGGCTGTTCCGGCTGGTAGGTGATGACCCGCACCCGGGGATTGGCCTCCAGCTCCTGATAATAGGCGAAAGTTTCCGGATTCTGGCTGTTATTTTCCACAATCAGGATTTCATAGTCGGGATAGTCGGTTTTCTCCAGAATGGATTCCACGCAGGGTTTCAGCTGTTCCAGGTGATCCATGTTGGGGATGATGATGGTTACCTTGCCGGGGTTCACAATCTCATAGTGAATCCGATAGGAGAAGGTGTCCCGGATAAATTCCACTTCCCCGGGAAAGCCAATGCGGGCAATATGGGCCGCAATGGCTCTGCGGCCGGCTTCATAGGCATACATTTTGCTTTCGGGATTCAGGGCGACAGAGCCTTCACAGGCCCGGCAGTAGTAGAGAATTTTGGGGATGTGCACAACGTCCCGGGCTTGCTCCATGACCCGCAGCTCGATGTCATAGTCCTGGCTGCCGTCAAAGCCCTCCCGGATGAACCCGGCCTTTTCAATCACCTGACGGGAGAAAAGATTGAGGTGGCTGGCGTAATTGGTAGCCCGGAGAAAATCAGGGCTGTAATCCGGCAGGAACTGGTCTGCAATGATGGTCTTGGTGCCGTTGTCAAACACACCCCGGTCGGAATAGATGAAGTCTGCCTGGGGATTTTCTTCAATGACACAGGCACATTCATACAGGGCGTTCTCCGTGAGGATGTCGTCGTGATCCAAAAGTACAATATAGTCGCCGGTGGCCATCTCATAGGCCGCAATGGTATTGCGGGAGATGCCGCCGTTTTCGGTCAGTTTCTTGTAGTGAATCCGGCTGTCTGCCTTGGCGTATTTCCGGCAGGCGGCCTCCACATGCTTGTGGTCCTGATCGCTGCCGTCTGCCAGACACAGCTCCCAGTTGCCATAGGTCTGCTTCTGCACGGAGCTGACCATTTCCTCCAGGAAGTCCGGGGGGGTGTTATACAGAGGAACCACAATGCTGAAAAGGGTGTTGTGGGAAAATACCCGGTTCTCCTGAGCCTTGCGCTGGCTTTCCGTCAGGACAGGGCGGAGGAAAGGATTTTGGGACAGGGTTTTGGTGGTGAGTTTTTTCTTCACCAGACGCATGGTCTGTACCAGACCGTGATGCCGCAGGCACCGCAGCAGCTTTCCCACAGGACGCAGCAGGGGGATGTGCCGGAAGGGCCACTTGAGGCACCGCACCAAAAAACGCAGGGGTGCGGTGAGCTTCCAGTAAATAGAGTGCTGCAAGGCGTAGTTGAAGGTGTCTGCCTGATGCAGCTGTTCTTTCAGCTGTTCCCGCTGGGCAATGGCGGCGTGATAGTGCTCCTGGTAGTGCTGCAAGGAGGCGTCGGTTTCCTCCAGCTGGGCATTCAGGGCGTTTATAGCTTCTTTATGCTGGCTCTGGAGGGTTTCCAGGGCATTTTCCTGCTGGATTTGCAAATCTTTCAGGGCTTTTTCCTGCTGTGCCTGCAAAGATTGGACGGTGTCCGTACAGTCGGTCAGGGTCTTTTGTACCTGGTCCCGGGCTGCCTGGAGCTCTGCGTTCAGCTGAGACAGCGCCTGGGAATCCCGGTGAATCTGACCGAACAGGTAAATCAGCAGGTCATTGGCCTCCGGGTGTTCCATGGCAATGGCCTGGGCACGCAAATGGATTTTGCTTACGGCTTTCCCGCCGGTGAGCAGCTCCACCTGGGGGTCATCCCCGGGGAATACCAGCAGCTGCTTGCAGGGATTGCCGTTGACCGGCTGCACCTCCAGCTGAATCCCGTCGCCGTAGACAGACAGCTGGGTTAAAAGACAGGGGCATTCCATAGGGTCAAACCGCAGCCGCTGGGCAGGGTTCGGCAGGGTGCAGTCCCAGCTCACCAGTCCATCCCGGGCATCCCCCTGGTAAACCAGTCGGTTTTCGGGGGTGTAGTCCTCCTGACCCTGGGCCCAGAACAGACTTGCCTGGAAGGGAAGAATCTTGGCCTGGGCCACCGCTGCTTCCTGGGCAGCCTCCTGGAGGCGAATGTTCCGCTCATAGCTCTCCACCAGGGAGATCACATCCTTGTGCTTCCGAAAGCACACAGCGTAGGAGGTGATATAGGAGGGAACGGCATCCAGGTCATTGAAAAAGTCCTGCCGGGCAAAAAGCTTGCCCCAGTATTCCCGCTGCTGGACATTGATATGGGTCGGCTCGGTGAAGTCATTGGGGCTGGAGGTAAATACAATGGTATCCGACAGGCGGCACAGGTTGGCAATGGCTTTCTTCCCTTCCTCCTCAGGAAGGTGCTCCAATACCTCGATGGTCACCAGCAAATCATACCTCTGGGGCATGGCCGGGGGCAGGGGCTCTGTAATGGAGCCGTGGAAGCAGTAGGGCTGAATATCCTGCCGCACCTGGGACAGGGCGTATTCGGAAATGTCTATACCGTAGGCCTCCACCCCCCGATCCCGGAGGGCTTCCACCAGGTAGCCCATGGCACAGCCGGCATCCAGAACAGTTTTGGGATGGTGCTGGGCAATGAGTTTATCTGCAATGGCGCCGAAGAATCCGGTCCAGTATTCCCGCTGTTCATAGGGAATGGGGCCGCAGCCGTTGTGATAGTAGTCTTTGGTATAGGGATTGCTCATTGGATCCCTCTCCTTTCGTAGGCATCGCACACTTCCTGGGTGGAGCCAATCATCTTCACCTTGCCGTGATCCAGCCAGATGACCCGGTCGCACAATTCCCGAATCTGACCGATGCTGTGGGAGACAAACAGCACGGTGGTGCCGCCGCTCATAAGCTCCAGCATTTTGTTCTTGCTTTTTTCCTGAAAGTCTCCGTCACCTACGGAGAGAATCTCGTCCACAATCAGAATGTCCGGGGTAACCACGGTGGCGATGGAGAAGGCCAGCCGCATGAGCATACCGGAGGAGTAATTCCGGATGGGCATATCGATGAACTTTTCCAGCTGGGAAAAATCCAGAATTTCCTGATATTTTGCCTGGAGAAATTCCTTGGAGTAGCCCAGAACTGCCCCGTTGAGGTAGATATTTTCTCGGCCGGTCAGGTCGTAGTCAAAGCCGCTGCCCAGCTCCAGCATGGGCACAATCCGTCCCTGCACCCCGATGGTGCCTTCCGTGGGGCGGAGAATCCCGGCGATAATTTTCAGAAGGGTGGATTTTCCAGCGCCGTTGTGGCCGATGATGCCCACCACCTCGCCTTTTTCAATGGACAGGCTCACGTCATCCAGGGCAGAGAAGTACTCGTAGTGGATTTTTCCCTTCAGGGATTTTACCACAAACTCCTTCAGAGATTGCCCGCGGTCCGTGGCCATGACATAGCGCATGGAAATGTGATCTGCTTGAATAATCATGGGACAGACGCTCCTTACAGATAGAGAATAAATTCGTTCTGATTCTTCCGGAAAACAATGGCACCCAACAGCAAGGGAATCAGGGCAGAAAGAATCACACCCAGATAGCAGGAGGGGGAAGGGGACACACCCTCCAGCAGGATGGCCCGGAAGAAAGCCAGGATCTGATACAGGGGATTGCACCGGTAGACAGGAAGCAGCTGCGCCGGAATAATGCTTTCGGGATAAAACACCGGGGTCAGATACATCCAGATCATGGATACCACGGTCCACAGGAATTGGGTGTCCCGGAAGTATACCATGGCGGTGGACAGCAGCAGTCCCACACCCAGAGACAGACAGAACAGGCAGAGGATGCCCAGGGGCATAAGCAGCAGCGCCCAGGTAATGGGGGAGCGGGTGAACAGCATCACGCCCAGCAGGGGAATCAGGGCAAACAGGAAGTTGACGGTGGAAGAGATCACCCTGGTGAGGGGGTAAATGTACTTGGGTACATAAACCTTGGTAATGAGGGAGCTGTTGCTGACAATGGAGCTGAGGGTCATATTGGTTGCTTCACTGAAGAAGCTGTAGGTAACGATACCGGAAAGCAGGTACAGGGCAAAGTTGGGAATGTCCGATTTGAACAGGGTGGAAAACACCACATACTGTACCAGCATGGTGAGCAGCGGATTCAAAAAGCTCCAGATGACACCCAGTACGGAACGGCGGTACTTGGTTTTGAAGTCCCGGGCTACCAGCTGCTCCATAAGGAAATGATAGCGGTTCAGACTGGAAAGTATCAGCAGCACCCAGAACGGCTTGCCCACTTTGTTGCAGTGGAGCAAATACAGGCAGAAAAGAGCTGCCAGCACAACCACCCCGGCGGCCAGGTATCCGTACACATCCCCAAACCACAGGGAGGACCGGGCGGAAACCTGGGTGCACAGGGCTACAGTCTGGGGCTGGCCGTTGAGATACAGCACATCTGCGTCATCCAGATCCGCAGAAACCTCTGCCCGGGTGGCGGAGATGGAGTTGCCGGCATACAAAGTGACGGCATTGCCGGGCTGGGAATCCGGGGCGGTAATCCGCAGTACAATGCCGCTGCCGGGAACAGGCAGTGGCTGGGGCAGGGAGAATGTGAAATTGGCGTTATCCTGGAGCTGGCTGATGTCAACAGCCTGGGTGTGCAGCAGATTTCCTTCTCCATCCAACAGCTCCAGCAAAAGGGTGCCGGTGTTGTCCCGGGCGTAGGTGGCAGCCCGGAGGGTGACGGACAGCAAAGTGTCTCCCGGGACGGACAGTGCCTGGGTCAGTACAGTGTCACCGGTGATCTCACCTACAGGGGTCGTGGGGGTCAGCATGGTAGTTTGTCGATTCTCGTAGTGAAATTGCTCTCCACCGATGGCATAAACCAATGCAGCAACCACAATCAGCAATACCAGCATAAGGCCGCAACAACGCTGTAATTTGGAATGGTTCAAAATCATGGTGAAACTCCTTGCAGAATTCAAAATCATGGGCCATTCTGTTCTCGACAGAAAATGGCAATCTATTCTCTATTGTACCATGGTAAGGTAAGAAAAGCAACCTGAAATCGGCGGGAAATCAGGGGAACTTGCGGTGATAAGTTGTGCAGTTTTCTGGATTTTTTCGGCGGATAAAAGGGCTGTATGGGGTGTTTCAGCCGGGGAATGGTCTCAGGGCCCGGAAACCTGAAATGACAGAAAGGGTGCCGGGATCATCTTCGGCTTTGCAGATATTTATTCAAAAATAAAGATTTTTGTGGAATATTCCCTTTAAATTGACAGAAAGAAATTCCTATGGTATAATATTTCGGCTTAAAATGGAATGGTTATCTCCGGTATGGAAATACAGATAAACAGATAAAGGGTGTTACTTGAATCATGAGGAGATTTCAACAGTCTTATTTGCTTGCGGTGCATTTTTTGGCGTTTACCTCCTGTTTCGCTATTTTTTTTGTAGGATTTGGGTTGGAATTTCCCTTCCTGCTCCGTCCCAGCCGGACCTCGCTGATTACGGCAATCACATTCCTTGTGGTATACACGCTGATGACGCTGGTGTACGGCGGCATGGACATCGGCAAAAAGAAGGGAAGACCCATTGCGCTGACCTTTGTGGCCAAGCTCTTGCCTACGGATTTGCTGGCCCACTTGTTTTTGTGCATCATGAATGTGACGGTGGTCAATGGCGGAAGATTCGTGTATGAGTCGCCCTGGGTGCTGGTGTGCGTGTATGTAGTTCAGGTGTTGGTGACAACCGCACTGGCATATTTTGGAAATGACCTGTATTTCCATTTTACCCCTCCCAGCCGGTGTCTGGTGATTGCCGGCGTGGGGCAGGATGCCTCCGGATTGGTGCAAAGAATCGGGAAACTGAAAAAACAATACCGGGTAGTGAAAATCCTCCATACGGACGCACCGGATCTTCTGGGGGAAATCGACCAGGTGGATGGGGTATTCTTTTATAATGTATCGCCCAAAAGACGGGCCATGCTGATTGAGTATTGTTTCCAGGTGCAAAAAAATATCTACCACTCCATAGAAATTCAGGATGTGGTGGGGGTGGGAAGCTGCTGCGTCAATTTTGGGGATATGCCCATTATGGCATATCAGGTAAAATCCCTGAGCATGGAACAGCGGATTTTCAAGCGGCTCCTGGATTTGAGCGTGTCGGCTCTGGTCCTGCTGGTTGCTTCCCCCTTTATGCTGATTACGGCACTGGCCATCAAGCTGGAGGACGGCGGCCATGTTTTCTACAAGCAGCCCCGGGTGACCTCCAACAACAAGGTGTTTTCCGTGCTGAAGTTCCGCTCCATGCGGGAGGGTGTCGGAAACATTCACCGTTCTGCCAGTAAGGATGACGACCGGATTACCCGGGTGGGCCGGGTGATCCGCAAATTCCGGATTGATGAGCTTCCCCAGCTGATCAACATTCTCAGAGGAGAGATGAGCCTGGTGGGCCCAAGACCGGAAATGGTGGAAAATGTTCAGAAATATACCAGCCAGTTGCCGGAGTTTGCTTATCGCCATCGGGTAAAGGCTGGTCTTACGGGGCTGGCACAGATTTACGGCAAGTACAATACCTCCCCCAAGGATAAGCTGGCTATGGATCTGATGTATATTGAGCGTTACAGCTTCTGGCTGGATTTGAAGCTGATCCTGCAAACGGCGATGGTGCTGCTGTCCGCAGAGGAAAGCACGGAGGAATTTGTTCAGGAAGACCCGCAGCTGCAGGAAGATGAGCAGCAGCAGGAGGAAAGGGAGGAAGTTTCCTGCCTTTGATCAGGGAGCAGAATTGGGATGGAAAAGGGAAGAAAGAATGTACTGATGATATGCCCGGGCTTTTTCGGCTATCGGGAGGCGATTGCCCGGGAGATTGAGAATCTGGGCTTTTCCGTGGATGTGTATGACGAGCGGCTGGAAGGCGGCTTCTGGGCCAAGGCCATGATCCGCCTGAACTGCCGTCTGTATTATCCGGTGATTGAAAAATACTACCGCCGGATTGTGGCGGAAAACCGCCACAAAGACTATGGCTACATATTTGTGGTAAAGGGGGAGGCCATTACCCCCAGGGTGATGCAGCAGCTGCGGCAGACCTGGCCCCGGGCAGAGTTTGTGCTGTACCTGTGGGATTCTGTGAAGAATGTTCCCCAGGGGCAGACCCGCCTGGGATGGTATGACCGGGTGCTTACCTTTGACCCGGAGGATGCAAAAGCCTACGGCTTGCAGTTTCGCCCCTTGTTTTTCAGCCGGGAATTTTCCGGGATTCCTTCCGGAGGGGAGGATACCTATGCAGTGGCTTTTATCGGCACTGCCCATTCCATCCGTCCCCGGGTAATCCACCAGCTTACCCAGCAGTGTCAGTCCCTGGGTAAGAAAATATTTGCTTACCAGTACTGCCCCTATCCGGCGGTATACTGGAAAGGGGTGCTGACCAACCGGAATTTCCGGTACTTAAAGCCCTCCCAGGTTCACTATACCCCCCTTTCCAAGGAGGAAATCCGGGAGATTTACAGCAAAAGCAGCTGCGTGCTGGATGTGGAGCACGTCCAGCAGACGGGGCTTACCATGCGGACCATCGAGCTGGTGGGCATGGGAAAGAAGATTATCACCACCAACTTCCGGGTCCGGGAATACGATTTTTATGACCCGAACAACATCTATATACTGGATAAGGACGAGCCTTGGCTGGACCCGGCGTTTCTGGAGGCACAGTACCGCCCCATCCCCGGAGAAATCCGGCAGCGGTATTCCATCGAGGCTTTTGTCAGGGATATTTTCAATGTGAGGGAGCGTTATGAAAATTAAGCGGATACTGGTGACGGGTGCCTGCGGCTATATCGGCACCCATGTAATACAGGAGCTGCTGCGCCAGGGCTATGAAGTGGTGGCTGCCGATATTCGTCCTCAGAGTAACATAGAAGGGGTTTCCTATGTCCAGGCGGATATTTTTCGGCCGGGTCAGGACTTGTATCACCTGGCCGGCTGCCCGGGCACCCTGATTCACCTGGCCTGGCGGGACGGGTTCCAACATCAGTCCCGGCGGCACATTACAGACCTGCCCCTGCACATGGATTTTTTGCAGGGAATGATGGAAGCCGGAGTGAAAAATATCTCTGTGATGGGTTCCATGCACGAAATCGGGTACTGGGAAGGGGCAATCAGCGAAACCACCCCCACCAACCCCTTGTCCAACTACGGCATTGCCAAAAACGCTTTGCGCCAGATTGCCCAGCTTCTGGCAAAGGAATACGGGGTGTGCCTCCACTGGCTCCGGGGGTTTTATATCTACGGAGACGATGCCATGAACCACTCGGTATTCAGCAAGATTCTGCAGGCAGCCGGGGAGGGGAAAAAGACCTTCCCCTTCACCTCGGGAAAAAACCTGTATGATTTTCTCTCGGTGGAGGAGCTGGCCCGGCAGATTGTGGCAGTTGCCACCCAGACGGAATACGCCGGCATTGTCCAGTGCTGTTCCGGCCAGCCGGTGAGTCTGGGAGAAATGGCGGAGCGTTTTATCCGGGACAGAGGCCTGAGCATTCGGCTGGATTACGGCGCATTTCCTGACCGGCCCTATGATTCTCCCGGAGTCTGGGGCGATACCACAGCCCTGCAAAAAATATTGGATGGACGGAGGACACAGGAATGAGCCTGGATTACAGCCCTTCTGAAATCCTGAAAAACGCCTGGAGTCTTGTTTGCACCAGGCTGTTTTTTCCTGGGGCACGGCTGATTCGCCGCCCCGTATATCTCCGGGGAAAGAGGGGCTTCTCCTTTGGCCCGGGTTTTACCACCGGCTACCGCTGCCGGATTGAGGTTTTCAACCCCCGGGAGGGGGTAAAGCTGCAGGTGGGAAAGAACTGCAAGCTGGGAGACAATGTGCATCTGGTGGCTTCCCAAAAGGTAACCCTGGGGGATGACTGCCTCCTGTCAAGCCATATTTTCATCAGCGACACCAACCACGGAACCGTGGATTCCGACCCCCGGATTTCTCCCGATGCCCGGGAGCTTACCACAGCTCCGGTGGAAATCGGCAGCCGGGTCTGGCTGGGAGAGGGCGTGTGCGTCCTGCCCGGGGCCAGAATCGGTGACGGCTGCATCATCGGTGCCCACAGCGTGGTCACCGGGGAAATCCCTGCCAACTGTGTGGCAGTGGGAGCCCCTGCCCGAGTGGTGAGGCGATATAACTTTCAAACCATGAAAATGGAGAGGGTATAACATGGCAAGAATTTCTGTGGCAATGGCAGCCTGTAACGGGGAAAGATACCTGCCGGAGCAGCTGGACTCTATCTTGAAGCAGCTGCTGCCGGAGGATGAAATCGTGGTATCCTGCGACCCTTCCACCGACGGAACCATGCAGGTCCTGGAGGCGTACTGCCGCCGGGATTCCCGGGTCCGGGTGGTGCCGGGACCGGGGAAGGGCATTGCCGGTAATTTTAACAATGCCATCGCCCACTGCACCGGCAATTACATTTTCATCTCCGACCAGGATGACCGTTGGGCGGACAACAAGCGCCAGCGGGTGGTGCAGGCCTTCGGGGAAACGGGAGCGGATATGGTGATTCACAATGGTGTCCATACGGACGAAGCCATGGAGCCCGTATCCCAGCCCTTTTTCCAGATGTACCGGATTGGAGACGGCAAGCTCCGGAACCTTTTGAAGCCCCGGTACAGCGGCTGCTGCATGGCCTTCACCCGGGAACTGGCAAAGACCATCCTCCCCATTCCGGAGAATATGGATGCCTATGACCACTGGCTGGGAACGGTCGGGGAGTGGGCTGGAAAAATCACCTATGTGGAGGATGTGCTTTTGTACCACCGTCTCCACGGAGGAAATGTGACTCCCAAGCGCAGCCGTTCCCTGGGGACGATTCTCAAAGCCCGGGGCAAGCTCCTGCTGGCCCTTGGAAAGCGGCTGCACCGGAAAGAGGGGGCGTAAGGATGGAGCGGGAAATCGGAGCGATTGTGGTGCTGTATAATGTGACCTGCCGGGACAGCTCCACCTGTCAGGCCCTTCAAGGACTGGAAAATCCGGTGCTGGTGATTGTGTACGATAACAGCACCCGGGATATGGGCAACCGGCAAGCCTGCCGGGAGCTGGGATGGACCTATCTGGGGGGCGAAGGAAACCGGGGGCTGTCTGTTGCCTATAACGCAGCAATCCAATGCCTCCGGGACAGAAATTGGCAGGGGCTTGTGTGCCTGTTTGACGATGATTCGGCATTTGATGAGAATTACTTCCGGTGTTTACGGGAAGTTTCTGGGAAATCCCCCTGCAAAATCTTTGTACCGGTAATCGTTTCCGGCGAAAAGATTTTGTCCCCGGTGGAGCTGCTGCCCGGCCAGCGGGTTAGACGGTTTGCCCACCAGCAGGAATTGGAAAGCTACCGGGGGGAGCACCTTTCGGCCATCAATTCCGGCATGGCGGTGGACATCAGCCTGTTTGATAACTACCGGTATGACGAGCACATCTTTCTGGACGGCATTGACCATACCTTTGTAGCGGATATGAAAAAGCGTGGGGAGCAGATATGCGTGATCCCTTATCGCTGTATCCATGGCTTTTCCGGAGACCAACATCCCCCGAAGGCGGAGGCATTGACCAGGTTTTCTATTTTTGCCAGGGACTATGGCTACATCCTCCGAAACCAACGGAGCCAGTATTGGCGTCTGGTAGGGAAAAGAGCTGCCCATCTTATTATCCAATATCGAGCCCTGGCTTTTGCCGGTGTTTTTTTCCGAAATCTCCGGGACCCGGGCGTCAGGAGGAAGTAACCGTGGAAAATCGTTTTGGAATCAGAGCCGGAAGGGTGTGCCTTTGGCTTTTGCTGATTTACCTGTTTGAATGTACTGTGGGGGGAAGCGGACGGTGGCTGTCCGTTGGCCCTTTGAGCATTCGGATGATTTTGTTCGCCCTGTGCTTTGTGGCTACCCTGCCGGAGGTGTGGCTGCAGAGAAAGGGCTTATTGAAAAATCCTCTGATATGGCTGACTTTGCTTTTTGGTGTATACATTCTTTTCAGCGCTTTTCTGGGATGGAAAAACGGAAATCGCCTGGGCTTTATCTGGGGAGATATCTCCGGTTTTCTCCCTCTGGCCCTGCTGCCGGGAGGCATTGCGGTTTTCTCCAAAGAGGAGAATTGGAAGAAGGGACTGCTGGCCATTTATCTGGGAACCTTGCTGGTAGGCGTTGTGACCACGGTGCTCCACTTCTGGTTCGCCTTTGCCCCCCAGATTCATGTGCATTATGTAAACACCTGGCTGAATGACCATGCCATGGGCGGCATGGCGCTGATGGAGACGGGACTGCACCGGGTATATATCCGCAGCCAGATTTTCCTGCAAGTGGGCATCCTGTTGGGAATATATTTTGCAGGGAAGGCAAAGGGCATCTGGCGGATTCTGTGTTTTTTGGCAGAGGGCGTGCTTCTGTTTGCCTGCCTCATTTCCTACACCCGGGGCTTCTGGCTGGGCCTGGCTGTCTCTGCTGCGGTGCTGCTGGTGCTGCAGCCCTGCCACTGGCGGACATATTTCACGGCGGCCCTGGTTTCCCTGGGGGTTACGGCGGTGCTGTTCCTGGCTTCCTGGGGGAGTTTTGGAAGACCCATTGCCTTGATAGAGCTGGCGGGACGTTTTGACCCCAGCCTGATTCAGCAGGCTCCCGCCTCCCCCCAGTCCCCGGACGGGGGGCAGACGGAGCCTGTGGAGGAAACCACCCAACCGGTGCAGCCTACAGAGCAGCCCCAGTCCACGGAACCCACACAACCCCCTTCCGTTGACGAAAACAATACAGAAGCCCTGGCGCTCCGGCAGCAAACCCTGGTCCTCCACCGGCAGAAGATTGGAGAAAACCCAATCCTGGGCAGTGGTCTTGGCACCAACCTGGACGGTATCCGGGAGGACGGAAAAACCGAGTATATGTACCTGGATATGCTGATGAAGCTGGGCGGGGTGGGCTTTGTTCTGTTTTTGCTGGTGTTTTTCTGGCCTGCAGGGGTGCAGCTGGGGAGACGGTGGCGGCAGATTCCCTCTGCCATTCCGTTTACCGCCCCGGCAATGGGTGTGCTGACGCTCCTGTGCAGCTACATAGGCGTGGCAGTGACCAGCGGGCTGAACCCCTTTTTGACCAACCCCATGGGAATTATGATGCTGATGATTCTGGCAGCTGGCAGCTGCATGAAAAACAATGAGGTGAAAGAAAGATGAAAGGTATTATTCTGGCCGGAGGCTCCGGCACCCGACTGTATCCTTTGACCCTGGTAACATCCAAGCAGCTTCTTCCTGTGTATGACAAGCCCATGATTTACTATCCCATGTCTACCCTGATGCTGGCAGGAATCCGGGACATTCTGATTATCTCCACCCCTACAGATACCCCCCGATTCCAGACCCTTCTGGGAGACGGCAGCCAGTTCGGCCTGCACCTTCAGTATGCGGTGCAGCCCAGCCCTGACGGGCTGGCCCAGGCTTTCCTGATTGGCCGGGAATTTATCGGAGACGACGCCTGCGCCATGGTGCTGGGGGACAACATTTTCTACGGCAACGGCTTCGGCAAGATTCTGGCAAGAGCGGCAGAGAACGCCCGGCAGGGAAGAGCTACCGTATTCGGCTACCATGTGTATGACCCGGAGCGGTTTGGCGTGGTGGAATTTGACAAGGCGGGCAACGCCATTTCCATCGAGGAAAAGCCGGAGCACCCCAAGTCCAATTACGCCGTCACCGGCCTGTACTTCTACCCCAAGGGTGTGTCCGCCATGGCGGATCAGGTGAAGCCCTCTGCCAGAGGGGAGCTGGAGATTACCACCCTGAATGATATGTACTTACAGCAGGGAAAGCTGAGCGTGGAGCTGCTGGGCCGGGGCTTTGCCTGGCTGGATACCGGCACCTTCAAGAGCCTTCTGGAGGCTGCGGAGTTTGTGGAGATGAACCAGAGCCGCCAGGATGTGCAGATTTCCGCACCGGAGGAAATTGCCTATGTGAAGGGCTGGATTTCCAAGGAGCAGCTGCTGAAGGCGGCAGACAACTACGGAAAGTCCCCCTATGGCAACCATCTGCGCCGGGTGGCGGAGGATAAGCTGCGGCGGTGAGAAAACCGTGAAATTTCCGGGAAAGGAGGGAAGCAGATGCCAGACAAACAGGAAAAGACCGAGGGCGGCAGTGCAATCCGTGCGGGTCTTAACTATACGGTGGGGAATCTTCTGACCAAGGGACTGAGCTTTCTGTCCGTCATTCTCTTTGCCAGATTGATGTCCACGGGAGACTATGGCATTTTCAATACCTTCAGCTCCTATGTTTCCATGCTGGGGGTGGTGATTGGCTTTGCCATGCATGTGAGCGTCCGCAATGCCAAGCTGGACTATCCCGGACGGCTGGAGGCCTATTGCTCCTCCATGACCCTCATTACCCTGGCCAATACCCTGGTGTTTCTTGTCCTGGCGGTGGTTTTCCGGAAACAGCTGTCCCAATGGCTGTCCGTGCCGGAAATTCTGGTGGGTCTGATTGTGGTGGAGAGCTTTGCCAATGCCATTTTGATGGTATACAATGAGTATCTGGCCATGTACTACCGGAGCAAAAAGTATGTGACGCTGTCCCTGATTTATGCCCTGGCGGGGACGGGACTGTCCCTGATTTTTGTGTGCTTCCTGTTTCCCGATGCCCGGTATTTCGGCAGGGCCCTGGGTACCACCTTACCCCTGCTGCTCATTGCCATCTATATCCTCTGGGAGTTTTACCGCCAGGCAAGACCCCGTGTCAGCCGGGAATACTGGAGCTACAGCCTGAAAATCAGCCTGCCCATTGTGCCCCACGGCCTGTCCCAGCTGGTGCTGGGGCAGTTTGACCGGATTATGATTAAGAAAAGCCTGGGAGACGAGGCGGCAGGCCTTTACAGCTTCGCCAACAATGTAGGCTGGATTTACCAGATTGTCACAAACTCTCTGGATACAGCCTGGTGCCCCTGGTTCTTCCAGAAGATGAAGGACGAGGCTTACGGCACCATCCGGAAAAGCGGCAGCCTTTACGGGGTGGCGGTATCGGTGATGGCGGTGTGCCTGCTGCTGGTGTCCCCGGAGGTGATTCTCATTATGGGCGGCGCCAAGTATGCCGAGAGCTGCACCGTGGTCATGCCCATTATCCTGGGGGCATACTTTGCTTTCCTCTTTACCCTGTTTTCCTGTGTGGAGTACTATTACAAAAAGACAAAGCTCATTGCCCTGGGAACGGTGGCGGCAGCCATTTTGAATGTGGTGCTGAACAGCTTGTTCATCCCCAGATACGGCTTCCAGGCAGCGGCCTACACCACGGCCTTTTGTTACCTGTGCTATCTTCTGATTCATATTGGATTCGCCAGAAAAATCCACGGCAGAAATCTTTATCCCATGCCGGTGATTTTCGCCTGTATCCTGGGGGTAACGGCTATGACCTTTGTGTGCCTGTGGCTGGTGAACGCCTTCTGGATCCGCTGGGGCATCCTGCTGGCAGGAATGCTGGCGGCCTTTATCTGGGGCTGGCGCAACCGGACCCAGCTGAAAACGCTCCTGGCCGGCTTCTCCCGGTAATATCAAACAGCCCGTACCGAAATGGTACGGGCTGCTTTGCTTTGCCCCGGGGCGTGGAATCAAGGCTGTTCCGTTGGATGGACAACCACATCCCCAATCAACACCCGGGACACGTCCTCCCAGAGAATGGGGGCTTGAGACACATAAGTGCAGTATAGACACCCGGCATTTTCCATTCCGGATGTTTGCCCGGCTTTCTCGGGGTAAGCCTCAATGACAGAGCCGTCTTTCAGGACAAATTGCAGGATACCGAAATCCCCGGCCTCCTGGACTTGCCCATCCTCCAGGTTATAGTAAAGGGTTGCGCTTAATCCCTTCATCATAAAAGAGAAAATTGTAGCATTTACCTGCTTTCCGGAAAGCTGAGTATAAGAGCCGGAAATGGGGGAGGTGAGCAGCTCCCGCTCCCTGTCGTCTACCTTGGTAAAAGCAAACTGGAATGCCCACACCCCTTCTGCCATGGTGCGCTCCGGATAAGGATATTCCTTTTCGTTGTATATCAGATTTTCCAGGTGCAAAATTCGGCTTTTTCCGTCTGCAAGGGTAAATTCCCCGCCTGGAGACGGAAAAACATGGTATTGAATCACCAGGGAAAGGGTGTTTTGCAAACCATCTCCATCGGAGATGGGGATAAAGGTAGCCTTGGAGGAACGGATGGGCGTGCTTTTGGTGTCTGCCAGATTCAGCTTATCAAAATCGATTGCTGAGCCCAGGGCCAGCCCCTCTATGTCCGCATCTTCCGGCCCTGCAATATCCACCAGCAGATATGCGGCGGTACCGTCTGTCATGGCGCCTTTCAGAGTCAGGGTGAAACCGTTTTGGGTGACGCTTTCCCCGATTTCCGCCAGGTGTTCTTCCACATACGCCTGCTGGGACGGGGTCAGCTGGGTTTGACTCCCGAATATCCCGAGAAAGTCCTGGATGATGCCAAGACTGGCTGCAAAGGCATAACCAAATCCCGCCGTTACCATGAGGCAGAAAATAACGCCCACAGCGGTGAGGGTTGTTCCCAGACGGTGGAGTCTTTTCCTGCGCCTGGCTTCCTGTGCGTCCCGCTTCCGGAAAACATCTCTGGCCATTTCCTCAGGGCTCTTCATAAAAACATTCCTCCTTGCTCAGCACCGCTTTCATGGCTTTCTTTGCCTGATACAGCATATTTTCTACCTGCCGTTTCCTTTTTTTCATAATGGCAGCCGTCTGGCCGTTGTCAAACCCGGCAAAGTAAGTAAGATACAAAACCTGGGCATAATCCGGGTTGATTTTCCGCAGAGCCCGGCGGACAGCGATTCGCTCCTCCTGCAAAAGATAGCTTTGTTCCAGGCTGAGGGCGTCATCGGGAAGCTCTCCAATCGCCTCCAAAGGGAGGGCTTTCCCTCTGGATACTTTCCGCAGGTGACTGATTGCCAGATTCCGGGCAATCTTATAAAGCCACGCCTGAAATTGTCCCCGGGGAACATACCTGGGCCGGCGAATTGCAATCTTGATGAAGGTTTCCTCCGTCAAATCCTCTGCCGTATGGATATCGTGGAGAAAGCTGTCCAGATAAAAAATCAGACCGTCCTTGTAAAGACGAATCAGCTCCGCCAGGGATGCCTCGTCCCCTGCGAGATACTGAAGATATAGCTCAGAATCCTTGCCCAAAGTGTCCCCACCTCCAATTCTCAAAATCCGCTTCACCTATATAACGCAGGGGAAAGAAAAAACGCTGAATAAAGAAAAGAAATAATTGAACCAGCACCGGAAAACCCATGGTCTGCCCCAGAGGGGCGGCCCATGGGTTTGTTTTTATGTGGGAGAGGATTCTTTCTCCACCATTTCCCAGCTTTCCGGATAGTAGGTGCGGTAGTAATCGGCCATGGGGCCCGGGGTGTGGAGGAGATGCTTCTGACGGATGGTGTCCGCCTCCACCTTTCGGATCCAGTCTTTGGTGTCCTGGGGCAGGGCAGAATACCGGCGAATCACCAGAGCGCCCAGCCTCTCCTGCTCCAGCAGAGCCTGATACACGTCTGCAATCCGTTCCTCCTTAAGAACCGGGACAGAATCCGGGGAAACCACCTCGTTGGGAATCCGGGTGGTGGCGGTCTTTTCCGGGTTGCACAGGTATATGCTGGCGCTCTTTCCCCGGTAGAGAACAGCCAGTGCGTCGGGGAAATACTCATCCAGATAGATTTGTCCTTCCCGGGTGTAGCCATAGGTGTACTCATAGTTTTTGATACCATACATAAGGGCCATGGGAAAGAGGGTCGTCATATACACCATGGAGGGCTTTTCTGAAAATGGGGGCTTGCCGGGGCGCAGCAGGGTAAGCCCGGCGGTGGGGGAGCAATGATAAAATGCCATGAGAATACCTCCTTTTGCCTTTATTTTACACTCCGGTGAAAAAACTGCAAGTCTTGAAAGAAATAGGGATTTCTGCTATAATATAGGTACAAAAAATGGGATTTTTCCCCATAGGGGTGGAGGCTTAAATGATGGAAAAGGAATACATCATCCGAAAAGCCCGGATGGAAGATACCGGGACGCTGGATGCCATGCTTACGGAGCTGATTGGGTATGAAACCAGATACGACAGCAATCTGGACGCTTCCTACCAGGTGCAGGATAACTATGCCCGGTTGGTGGAAGAAGCAGGGTGTGCGCTGCTGGTAGCGGAGGCGGAAGGCAGGATTGTGGGCTTTCTGTATGGCTTTGTGTATCAAATTCCCGGAATGCACGTGAAACCCCTGGCTCTTCTGGATGCCCTGTTTGTATCGGAGCCTTACCGGGGGCGGGGCATTGCCACCGCTCTGGTTGCGGAATTTCGCCGGTTCGCCGCAGAAAAGGGCGCTTGCCGGATAGAGCTGAAAGTCATGAGTCAAAACGAAAAAGCCCTTCGTTTTTACGAAAAGCTGTCTTTTCAGGAGTGCAAAAAATACATGACTCTGGATTGCCTGTAGAAGGGGCCGGATATGCATATGAAACCTATTCGCCTTAAAAATCTGTACGAAACCCACTGCAAAGATATCCCCCATGAGCCGGGGGTTTACTTTGTGATGGCTTCGGCGCATATGGAGATTTCCTTTTTTGCTGCACCGGGAAACACCGGTGCGACTGGCTATGATGTAAAAGTGCTGGAAAAGAAGTATGCCTGTTGCGGGAATAAAAACCTGCTGTATATCGGAAAAGCCGCCGGTAAAAGAGGACTGCGGCAAAGAATTCTTCAGTATATGAAATACGGCTGGCAAGAAGGTGTAAACCACAAAGGGGGCAGAGCCATCTGGCAGATTGCCGGGGCTGAGAATCTGCTTTTGACCTGGGAGGTGTGCCAGAATGCCGCTGCCAGAGAGCATCAGCTTCTGGCAGAATTCAAAAACCAAAACGGCACATACCCTCTGGCAAACTGGCGGGGATGACTTCATTTTCCCGGAATTGCCAGGTGTCATGGTAAAATCAGGAGGTAGCAAGATGTTATATAGACCTGACCGAAAGGGCAGACCCATTTCTCAGCTGGGGTACGGCTGTATGCGCTTTACCAGAAAGGGAAGCGGCATTGACTATGAAAAGGCGGAGCGGGAGGTGCTCCTGGCCATTGAACAGGGGGTCAATTACTTTGACACCGCCTATATTTACCCCGGGAGCGAGGAATGCCTGGGAAGAATCTTAGCGGAGAATCATTGCCGGGAGAAGGTGTATATCGCCACGAAACTTCCTCAGTATCTTCTTCGAACCGCTGCCGCCGTGGAAAAGACCTTCCGGGAGGAGCTGGAGCGGCTGCGGACGGACTACATCGACTACTACCTGATGCATATGTTCACAGACTATTCCCAGTGGGAGCGGCTCCAGGCCCTGGGGATTGAGGATTGGATTGCCCGAAAGAAGGCAGAGGGCAGCATCCGCAGCATCGGCTTTTCCTTCCACGGAGATACCCAGATGTTTTTGAAAATTCTAAATGCCTATGACTGGGATTTCTGCCAGATTCAGTATAACTACTTGGACGAGCACACCCAGGCAGGACGGGTGGGGCTCCAGGCGGCGGCAAAGAAGGGGATTCCCGTCATCATTATGGAGCCCCTTCGAGGGGGCAAGCTGGTGAACCTGCCGGAAAAAGCCAAAAAAGTCCTGAAAAACTACACCCCGGCGGAGCTGGGGCTGCGGTGGCTGTGGAACCAGCCGGAGGTGACATGCGTCCTTTCCGGCATGAACTCGGAGGAGATGGTGAAGGAAAACATCCGTGTTGCCTCGGAAGCGCAGCCGGGACACCTGACCGGGGAGGATTTGGAGATGGTGGAGACCATCAAGGGAATCATCCGGGAGCAGGAAAAGGTGGGCTGCACCGGCTGCCGGTACTGTATGCCCTGCCCCAAGGGGGTGGACATCCCGGGGATTTTCCACTATTATAACCTCATGTATATGGAGAAAAAGGCCCCTGCCCGGTTTGAATTTGCCCGGAACGTGGGTCTGCGGAAAGAGCCGGGCTTTGCCACCCAGTGTGTAGGCTGCGGCCTGTGCGAAAGCCACTGCCCCCAGCACCTGCCCATCCGCCAAAAGCTGAAAGAAGCCGACCGGGACTTGCGGCCCCTGCCCTACAAAATCGGCATCGCCATCGCCCGGAAAGTCACCAAACAATAACCAAATGAATCCAAATAGATAAAACGGCCGGGAAGGGTGTCTTCCCGGCCGATTCTGTCAGTTGATGAAGGTTTCCTCCAGGGTCTGGGTTTCCAGGTTCAGGATGTACTGTTTCTGGTGCAGTCCCTTGGACTGGCAGATGTAGACCTGATTTTCCTCGTAATACCGGATGTCTACCATATCTTTGGCCTCCAAAAGGGTCCGCTGCGACCTGGTGGTCAAGTCCAGCTGCACCAGGTAGTCCCCATCCAGCAGAAACACCATACCGCTCTGGTAGTCCATATCCCGGAGCTGTCCGTGCTTGGCTTTGTAGAGGATGTTCCGGACGGTGCCGTCCAGGCTCAGCTGCATGAGCTTGCCGTCACAGGTAATGGCGTAGATGTAATACAGGGAGTTTTCCCACTGGGTTACCGGCTCGTTCAGAACCTGCACCAGAGGCTCTCCCGGATTCCCGGCGTAAAGGGTGGGAAACTCATAGGGGTTGGCATAAAGGAGAGCCGATAGCGTGTCCGTTTCCATGGTCTCTGCCAGCAGCTCATCCTTGGACTGGGACAGGGGCTGAAACCCCATGTCCTCCCAGTCCCCGAAGTCTGCTTCGGGAACCTCAGGGGCATCCGCTTTGGGGTTATAGTGGTCGTGCTGCAATCCGGTGCCGGTGAAGCAGTCGTCGATGGCACCCAGCTCCTGGGTGTATTCGTCTTTCAGAGGGGAATACCAGCAGCGCATCAGGGCCATGGTGCCGTTATTTTCCTGAATGGCCTGGCAGATACTCCGCACCAGAGGATTGCTATCGCTGTAGGTGTCAATCATCCCCGGTTGGCCCCATACCTCGGTGAAGTTGAATTTTTCGCTGGTGTTCTTGAATACACTGTCCGGGTTGGCGTATTCCTTGGTGAGCAGCTCCATCATCTCCGGGTTCATCATGGTCCAGCCAATTTTTCCCAGGGTGGTTTCCGGAGCAATCAGCCGGAACTCGCTGGCAGGAGATACGGGGATGTCCCCATAAATGGTGTCCGCCTTTCCCTCGGGGATATACAGCCGATAGATGGTGGCCTTTCCCTCAGCTTCGTTCACAAAGTAAATTACATCCCAGCTGACCATCGCAGCATCCAGCAGCCGGTCGGCTTCTGCCAGGATTTTCACTTCCTCTGTTTGCAAATCCACGGCGGCAATCTGGGTGTCGGTAGCTACATACCCTACCCGACCGTCTCCGCCCAGAGCCACAGCCCTCGACAGCTCATCCGGGAGCGTAATGGTGTGGGCCGGGTCCCCGAAGCTCGTCACATTCCGCACTTCCAGCACGCCGCTGTTGACCGTAATTTCATAGAAGGCAGCACCTTTTTCTCCGGAGATCAGCCACTTTGCCCCGGAGTAGGGCAGATCCTTGGTGGTCAGGTCGGCATAGGAAACAGGGGTTGTCGCCTCCTGGACATACCAGGAAGCCTCATCCCCTTCGGTGGGCCCTTCTGTGGTGGGGCCTTCCGTGGTGGGGCCTTCCGTGGTGGGATTCTGGGTGGTGGACGGCTCCGGGTCGTCCTTGGGAGTACAGGCGGAAAGCAGCAGCATAACCGCCAGCACCAGGGCCAATCTCTTCTTCATTGCGATACCTCCTTGTTTTTATAGAATGATATGTTTTTCTGCCGGATTTCCTGGCAATCCAGTCAGGGTGTTCCACAACAGCCGATGGGAAAGTGGGGTTATATTTTTGGCGTTTTCGATAATTTGAGTATATCAGACGGGGAGCAGTATTGCAATATGAACACAGGAATAAAGAAATAATTGTGATTTATGATGATTTTGTCCAAAGATAATTGTGGGATATAATCAGGGGATGCGGTACGGCTTCCGGAGGGGTAACACCCCAAACTCCGGCAAAGGAAATTTCCGGGTGGGGGTAAGATTTGTGCTTGCATTTTTGGGAAAAATCGTGTATACTACACTGGTACATGCCGGTGTGTTGGAATTGGTAGACGAAGTGGACTCAAAATCCACCGGTGGCAACACCGTGCCGGTTCGAGCCCGGCCACCGGCACCATAAAAGCAAAACAGTATAGATGCCGTAGGCCAGAAGCCTACGGCATCAACTGTTCCCGGGCTTTTTCCCCTCGAAAATTCACCGATGATTCCATAGATGCCAACCACTGTTTCCCCCTAACTGGTGGGACTCGAACCCCCATCTGCTCAGAGGTTGGCAAAATCAAAACCATGTGGTGCCCTTTTTGAAGCAGCATTTTTCAAAAAGGGCGCTATTTTTCTGCCAGTAGAATACACAAAGTTTGGGGCGTCAATTTGTTGGTCGTGATGGGCCAATCGATTGGCGCCCTTTTTCATTTTCAGACCATTTCAAAAAGGGCGCTAAGATTCAGGAGGTAAAACAAGATGGATAGACAACAATTTTTCCGAGAACTTTGCACGGTGCTTGGCCGAGAAGGCTTCACCACACAGCCGGAGCAGGATGACCTCCTCCCGGTGGAATGGGACGGCCGTCCTCTCTGCCGAATCACCGAGGGTGGAGGGGTTCGCTACTGGCAGGAGGATGTGGCCACTCCGGAACGGGACCAGGCCTGTGAGCGGGCCACCAATCTGGCCTGCATGGTGCAGGAGTACATGACCTTGATGGAGCAGGCTCCCCCGCTGAAGGCTCAGGGGCTGTCGGGAGATTTCAGGGTGCTGGCTGATTTCAACGGAACGGTTCTGGCCGGACATCCGACCCAATATGGTGTCCACTTTGTTACCTGGGACTGGAACTTTGACCGCACAGGTCTTAACTACGGACGCTACTTTCAGGAAAACTATTCGGGCGCCAAGCAGGACTTCGCCACCCGGTCCGGTCTCATCTCGAAACAGCAGGTATTCAATGAGGCACAGCTTACTGAAATTTACCGCTGCTGTGCTGATACCCTGGACGCCGGATTCGATTTGACCTATGACCAGGAACAATGCATCAAAGGCGTTCAGGAACAGATCCTGAGCGGAATGCCCAATATCCTGGATCACATCAATGAGCAAGAGCAACACTCTACGGATTCTCAAAGCCAGGAGCTGACAATGTAATACACCGAGCGCTGGAGTTTTAGAAGCAAGACTCCGGCGCTTTTTTTATTTCACCGAAAGGAGATCACTACCCATGACGCGCCACTTTATGAGAGATACCCCCTTGTACCAGATGGAGCAGATGATGATGACCCCGCCTTATTTTAAGCCAAGAGGCCACAGCCTGCGCCGCTCCGGATTCCGGTATCAGGCCAAGGATGTGGACTGTGAATACTGCATGAATTACTCTCGCAGGAACCTCTGCCCTCTGGACCAGTGCATTTGTCTGGAGGAACGGATTGAAACCGGGGCTCTCAGCCTTGAGGAATTGCTCCGGGACTGTCTCAACAGTAAGCCGAAGATGAGTCTGTGGAGGCGACTGGCACAGCTTCTGTACCAGCAGTCTCTGCAGTTCTTTCGTACTGACGAACACCGCAGACGATGGATGCACTGGCGAACACGCTACCACCGATTGTCGCAACGCAACCAGGCAGCGCTGTTTCTCCTGACAGCCTACGATGATATCTGGCGCAGGGTAATCTGGAAAGTTGAAGATAATGGCTTCGATTTTGACTCCGTCCGGCTCGCCGGCATCCAGCCGGAGCTTTACAGCGTTTATCAGGCAGCGAAGGCTATTTCCATCGGCAGCCAAAACATTACCATTGCTGATCTCGCATCCCGTGAACTGGTCACAGATGAGGCGTTCCAACTGATTATCTGCGCTCTGCTTCTGGCCAAGTACGGTAATGCGATTTCAAATTTAGAAAGAAAGGGTGATTCCTAAAGCATGATGGAAGCAGTTTTAAGCAATTCGGACCATCCGGAGTTCGGAGAAGTGACTATTCCGCTTCCCATCCCCAGGGAACAATACGACCACTGCATAGAGTTGGTGAATGCACTTGAAATTGGAAGTGTTGTTGCCCCCGACTGCCATGTCAGTGAAATCTGCAAAGGGTGGCCGGTATTTTATCGTCTGGAGGGGATGCAGGTCAATCTGGACGAGCTGGATTATCTGGCTAAGCGGCTGGAGAGCTTCGATGTCGGCGAGTACGCACAATTCCAGGCCATGGCCGAAAAGCTGGATCTCACCAGCATGAAGGATCTGATCAACCTGACCTTCTGCTGCCAGCAGGCAACGGTTATTACGGATTTTTCTGACCTGGCAGCCATTGGCCGCAGCCATTATCTGAATACCCACGGTGGATGTGCCAGCACCGAGGAATTGGAACATCTGGATGGTGAGGAAACAGCAATTCTTCTGATTGAAGGCAGCGAAGGTACCGTCACACGCTACGGCGTGGTTTATGACAACGGTATGCAGCTCTCGCAGCTCTACGATGGAAAGCATCTCCCCGGCTACCACTATGAAGCGGATATGATCATGGTGGGATTGGTTTCCCGGCAGGAACCGGAGAATACCAAAAACGTCACCTGGATATACCTCCCCGCATCCAAAGGACAAATCGAGCGTGCCATACAGCGCAGCGGCATCGTCGATCCCAAAGACATGTGTTTCCGCATGGGTGATAGCATGTTCCCGGAGGAAGTGGATGTGGCACTGGACTTTCGCTGTGAAGACATCTATGAACTCAACGATTTGGCGCAGGCCGTGGGTAAACTCTCCCATAACGACTCTATAAAGCTGGGTGCTGCTGTGAGCATGGCCCGACCGGAATGTGCCAGTCAGATCCGTCATCTGGCCGAGAACCTGGATCTCTTTGAGTTTGCTCCCGGCGCTCATACCCCTGCCGAATACGGAAAATACATGATCCAAGAATCCGGCCATTTTGAGTACGACCCTAATCTGGACGAGTTCTATGACTACGAAAGATACGGCCTGCAGCACATGGATCAGGAGTCCGGTATGTTCACCAACCGCGGCTATATCGCCTACCAGGGTACGCTGAGTCTGGAGGAATTGATGATGGAAGATCCGACAGAAGCACACGAAGCAGAATGCGGATTGCAGATGGGAGGAATGTGAATGAAAAAGAAAATCGTGATCACGCTGGCATCTCTGGCAGCAATGGGAGCGGCTGTTGCGGGCTACCTCCACTTTTCCGGCAAAACGCCTTTTGACCATAGCTATTTCCGCTGAGTAGTGATATGTTGTGTAGCTATACCAGCACGAAGGGAGTGAGAAAATGAGCAACAAAACGATTGCCGAGTTTTTGGAGCATCATAAACAGTTCAGCCATTTCAGACCCGCCTCTCGTGAAGAGGCGGGTCTCTTTTATTCGGAGCCGGATCAGGCACTGGATGAGGCGCTGGGTACTGTGGGACATCTCCGTATGGACTTTGGCTCTGGCGGGAAAGAATTTTTCCATACCTGGTGGCCTCATAACAAAGACCAATTCAACACCGGGGAATTTAAGGACGACCTTCAGGAAGTTGTGGATGCCCTTCGTGCGGATGGCCCGCTGAAGGATCTGTCCGCAATGAGTACCTACTGTCATCAGAATGGCGGAGCAATTACGCAGGACGGCCGGAGTTATGGTTACATCGCAGAAACGAAGCATTACCGCTACTGCCTGCGCTGCACCCCTTCCCCCGGTGACTATCAAGGGTATCTCTACTGCTATGACCTGCGTCAGCAACAGATGGCCCATCAGAACAAACCGGTTGGCCGAGTGACATTCGCCAGCGGCGAGCAGACGGAGTATCTGGATGGAGAAACATATCTGACGGCCATTCGGGAAGAATTACCTTATATGGCCACCACCGGATTCCGCTGCGAAACGCTGACGGATGACCCCGCCATCCGCAAGGCTGTGGACGACATCCTGCTGGACTTCGCCGGCGAAGCAAACCCTCGTCGGGAATGCAGCTACGGACTGACAGAAAAGGGCATGAAAGCGTTGCGGGATGCGGCTGACCCGTCGCTTCCGCACAGCTATAGCTGGTTTGTCATTACTGACTGCAATACCCAGGCAGAGCAGTTCCATCGGGATCTGACCTTGCCGGATGCCATACGAATTTACAGCTCCAGCGACCGGCCTGAAAAGCGCATTGGAGTCACGAAGGATGGCATTGCCACGGTGGACCTTGTTCACGCACAAGACGGTGAGCAGAGGTTCTTCGAGGACTATCAGAAGATGAACAGCTTTCAAAATGATCCTGAAATTCTGGCAGCGGTAGATTGTCTCCGGCAGGAGCTGGAGCTGCCCAGCCAGGGCATGAGTATGGGAGGAATGTAAATGGCGGTACCCAAGGAATGGCTGAACTTCCTGCGGGAGCAGTATCCGGCAGGAACCAGAATCAAGCTCAGAGAGATGAAAGACCCGTATGCCCCGCTGCCCCCCGGCAGCACAGGTACCCTGAAATACATCGACGATATCGGCCAGTTCCACATGAAGTGGGACAATGGCAGCGGCCTCGCCCTGATTATCGGGGAGGACAGCTTCTCCGTAATCCCGCCGGAACTCACCACCCTGAAGCTGTATATGCCCCTGACAGCGGACCTCTATACCCGCAACGAGTACGGTGAGATGGAGGATGAAAGCACCCTGCTGGATGGCAAAATGCTACGTGGCTATGAGGGGGACATTCTCAGTGCCATGATCAAAAATCGTATGCCGGAGGAAACTGAGCGCGGCCTGATGCACTGGTACAGCGGAGATGACAGCGTCAACCGGAAAGTCCAGTCCGCCGTGTTCACGGTCGAGGATCGAAACGGCCAGCTCTGGGGTGTGGCTGAATGCCGTGTTGCAGGGACCCTTACCCCGGAGGAGCTGACCAACCTGAAAGAGTACATCTCCGGACAGGCATCGGATGGCTGGGGCGAAGGCTTTGAGCAGCGGGACATCTGCATTGGTGATGACGAGCTGTATGTCCATCTGTGGAACTTCGACGATTGGAGCATCCAGACCGAGGACGAGTGCTTCTCCCCAAAACTTGCGGAAGGTCTGCCGGAGATGTGCTTCTCCACGCTGCAATCCACCGGCGAACTCATCTGCATCAAGAGAGGTGAAACCGGCTACTATCCGTCCCAGTGGAATACTGGGGACAAGGAGAAAAATGTAGAACTGGCTGACCAGCTGAACGAACAGCTGGGTGTGAATATGTGGCAGCGGCAGGCCATGGAGGTGGGCAGCATGTGCGGCTGGGATGTCCCCGGCGCTGACCCCGCCAAGTACCAGGAAGACTATGACCACCAGATGGGAGGGCTGACCCTTGGATAAGGTGTTTCGCGTGGAGCTGTCCGGAAATAAGGACCGTTGCTGTGAGCTGGAACTCCCCGCTACCTACTACAGCCTTCTGGATGCGCTGGACAAGCTCCAGATGGCTCCCGGCGATAAGCCGAGATGGGAATTCCTTGAACACCACAGCTTTCCGTTCCTCCATGTCCATCTGGCCCATGAATGCGATCTCTATCAGCTCAATGCTTTGGCGACCGTCCTGGGCCAAATGAATGGCAGAGAGAGAACCGCATTCGAAGGGCTGTTCAACATGGAGGTGGCCAAGAAATACGGTCCCATCAGCGTTGCCACCATGATCGACCTGGCCTACAGCACAGACTGCTGCCACGTGGTCAACGCCTCAACGGATGAGCAGCTGGGCAGATTCTACTCCGAGAATGATTTCATCCCCGCCCTTGAAAAAGTCCCCGACTCCATCTTTGAGTATCTGGACTTTGAAATGCTCGGCAGAAAAGCCCGATTTGAGGAGGGCGGTGTCTTTGCAAGCAACGGATATGTCACACAGCATACCGAACTGAAGCAGGTATATGAGACGCTGGATCTCATGCCTTCGGCTCCCTCCTATGCCATCCGCCTGCTGGCCGGAAGCTCGCCCATGGACTCCGATGGCCTGCCGGAAAAGCAAGTATATCTGAACCTCCCCGCAACACAGGAGGCGCTGGATCATGTGCTGGAGGTATGTGAAGCGCCCTCCTGGCGTGAGATGCTCTTCTGGACGGAGGATGGCGCTGTGCCGGATCTTCTGGAGAATATGGATTGTGACGATATCCAGGAACTCAATGAACTGGCAAAGCACCTCAAATGCCGTGAAAACAGCGGAGAGCTTTCCAAACTGAAGGCGGTCATCCTTGCGACGGACTGCCACGATGTCGGAACCGCTATTCAGATCTCTGAGAACCTGGATGACTACCTGTTCGAGCCTGACCAGAGAAATCCCGAGGAGGTTGCATCCGAGGAGCTTCGGCTCATTGTGGACGAGCAATCCCTCTCGATTCTGAAGAAGCATGTCAGTCTCTACAACTATGGCCTGGATGTCATGGCCGCCAACCATGCTGTGCTGACTCCATATGGACTGGTACAGCGCAGAGATGGCAACGAGCTGCTCCAAGCCCAGGAACCCCCGTCTGAGCGCAGTGGAATGGAGATGATGCAGTGAACGCTCAACAGTCTGAACTCTTCGACCTGCTGGATGGCTTTGAAATGACCAAATCCCAGCATGACTGGCTGGAACGGCGATTTGAAAACATGACGGTAAAAGAAAGCCTTCTGTTCCGTGGGGCAATGCAGATCGAGCGCCCCCAAATGACTGCCGATGTGATGCTGATTGCCAATCAGCTGGATCACTACGACCTGTTCTACGGTGCAGGAGACGATGCCCGACTTGGCAAATTTGTCATGGAGCAGATCCAGCGCCCCTCCTCTCAGGCGCGTGAGTTTCTTGACCCGGAGAAAGTGGGCGCAGCTTACCGCCAGAAGAGTGGCAACATTTTCTGCGACGGCCACTTCGTCCATGTCACTACCCTAATCAATCCGTTTCTGGACGGTGACCCGACGCTGAACCCCGACAAAGGCGATTTTGCTATCCGGGTCAAGCTGGCAAGCCGCTCCCACATGGACGGCGTGTGGGTTGGATTCCCGGACACCGGTGAATACATGGACGCTGCACACCCGGACGAACTTCTCCTGGCGCTGGACGCACTGGAGGTGGAGTCTTTGACCGAGTGTATCGCCGTGGATGTGGACTGCTGCCTCCCGCAGCTGGAGGACATTCTCTCCCAATATAGCTCTGCGGCGGAGCTTGTCCGTCATGCCATCGACTTTGGCTATGCCTGGGGAGAACAGGGGCAAGGCGAACCCCGGTGGCTGGATAAATGGCAGGCTGTTATGGAGCTGGAGGACTGCCACCGCTTGGATTACGCCCTGGACCTGGCACAGAACCTCCACTGCTATCACTTCATGCCCCGTGACATGGAACTCACCGACTTCGGCAAAACGCTGGCGAAACAGGACGGCGTCTACCCCAAGGATGAACTGCTCGCCTCCTGCTTCGATGCGGAGAGCTATGCCAATCAGCGGATGAAGAACATGGGCTTGTCCGCCGCTGAGCATGGCTTTGTATCCTGGAACGGCACAGAGCTGGTCTATGAGTACAGTCAGCCGGATGTGGAGCCGACCATGTCCATGTGAGAAGCCACCCCACAGACCAGTCGCCGCCGCAACGGAGGTGATGAAATAAAAAATGAAATAGCCTGAACACCACAGGGGCCGTTACCCGAATCGGGACGAACGGCCCCTGATTTTTTGCGCTCTTTTCGGGTAACAGCCCCGGAAAGGAGCCCACATGACCACGACAACGGTTAACCCCATCGCCGAGTACCTGAAGATCTATCACAAGGGAGCGCAAAGCGTCATATCCAGCCGGGATCTGGAGGCGGCTTTCCATATCCGAGGCCCCGACCTGCGCCGGTTGATCAACAGCCTGCGTGGAGATGGCATCCCCATCTGCAGTTCTGATTCCGGCTATTACTACGCCGGTACTGAGGAAGAACTGCAGAGAACCATCCGACAGCTCCGGAGCCGGATCAAGAAGATCGCCCATGCGGAACGCGGTCTCACCAAGGCACTGGAGCAATCCACCGACAGCGGACAGATATCCCTTCCGCTGGAGGGCGGTGATACCGCTTGAAAAGCTTCATCCCCTGGGTGGGCGGTAAAAGCAAGCTGCTGTGGCTGATCCGAAAGCTGTCTCCCTCGCGGTATTCCCGTTTTATTGATGTGTTCGGCGGCAGCGGCACAGTAACCCTGAGCCGCCCCATCCAGCCGGGATGTATAGAGGTCTACAACGACTTCAACAGCGACCTGACCAACCTGTTCTGTTGTGTCAAAAACAGGACCATGGCGCTCCTGCTGGAGTTGGGGTTTCTGCCGCTGAATACACGCGACGATTTCAATGTGCTGTATAAGTTCTTCTCCAAAGAGGAATTCACCGATGACTATCTGAAAGAGGAGCTGGAGCTGACGGAGCGGTATCTGGAGCTTCCGGACGCTGAGACCATCCAGAGAATGATGCTGGAACGAGCGCCTCGCGGTGATGTACGGCGCGCTGCCGACTTTTTCAAGCTGATTCGATACAGCTTCAGCGGCGGCGCCAAGTCCTTTGCCGGAAAATCCTGCGATATCCGCCGTTTCTTCTATCTGATTTGGGAGTGCTCCCGCAGGCTGGCAAATGTCGTCATCGAAAACAAGGACTGCGTAGAAATCGTCCACCAGTACGACCGGCCAGACGCATTTCTTTATTTTGATCCGCCCTACTACGATGCAGAGGACTGTTATGCGGCGGTGTTTCCCAAGGAAGATCATCAGCGTCTCCACGACGCTCTGCTGGAGTGTAAGGGATATGTCATGGTGTCCTATAACTACTGCCCATTCATCGTGGAGCTGTACAAGGAGTTTTATATCTTCTACACCACTCGCCCCAACAGTATGTCTCAGAAGGCCGGAAGCGAATATGAGGAGATTGTCATCACCAACTACGACCCCCGCCGCCACGATTCCGCAAGGCATTGGCAGCTCAACCTTTTCAACCTGTCTGCCGCGGACGAGGAGGAAGGAAAATACACCCTGATCCACGAACCAACAAAAGAACTCAGACAGAAAACGGAGGAATGAACATGACATTTATCAAGTACACCAACGACGGCAAGGCCGTCATCCAGCCCGCCGCCCTGACCTTAAGCGGCCTGGACAGAGAGGAAACGCTGGAGATGCACACCTTGGAAAACGCCATTGTCCTGCTCAAGCCTGATATAGAGCCTGTGGAGAAAGCCGCCGCCATGATGACGGTGATGCGGCTGGCCCACAGTCTGTGGGAGGATATGCTGGCCGACTGGGAGAACCAGGAGGACGATGAGGATATGTGCGACGGCTGCCATGGCTGCGATGAAGACATGCTCCCCATTCCCGCCGAGGCCTTTGAGGATGCCGATATCCTGTACGACAACCTCCGTGTGATCAGCGTGGACGGCGCTGTCCTGGTGGTATCCGATGACCGCAAGACCGCATGGAGCGAGTCGTTGACCAAAGCGATCCTTGAAAGCGAGAAAGCCAATGACTAAGGATCACGCCTACCTCTACCTCAGTTCTTTCTCCGAGGCCAAACGGCAAAACGAGGTGGCGCTCTGGCGGGCAAGCCACTTGGAGAACATTGCTTGCAAGCAGGCCATCGAGGAGTCCATCCGCCGGGGCTTTGATGGGATGCACCTGGACCGTGACTGCGCCAGAAGCGTCATCGACAAGTTTGGATTCAAGCGTGTGGGGTGGGTGTTGTCCGCCACACTTCAGCAAAAGCAGTATGATGGACGATTCAGCCCTCAAAACAAAACATGGGCCGCATCCACCTTCATTCCTCCCAGCGACCGCAATTACGAGTTTGCGGTGGAGAGTCACCCCGCTGTGCTGGACGGCTTCGTCAACGCCTTCCGGGAAGCGCAGGCAGAGCTGAAGCTGTTCAACGGCTCCCACTGCGACGATATGACCGGACAAGAGCTGGAAGGCAAGGTGCTGGTCATGAGTCCGTTCACGCTGAAGGAGTCCTACTGGGCGCCGGAAAATCAGCTCTGGCTGGCCACCGGCGGCTTTGGCTGCGTACCCACTGCCGCAGGCAGAGCGGTATACGCCACCTGCCTTGGCGATGGAGAGCAGACACGCTGGAATCGCAGCGACTTCATCGGCATTCTCCGGGAGGAACATCTCCCCGACTGGGCCAGAGAGCGTCTGGAGCAGCTCCGGCAGGAAGCTCCCGCCGCTCCCGAAATGAGTCATCCATCCATGTAAAGAAAGGAGATCCGTCACATGGCAACACCGAAGAAAAAGCAGCAGGAAATCCCCACGCCCCAGGTGGAAGCACGAATCGACCGCCTGGTGGATGGGGATTTCAAGACCAAAGCCTATGCCAGTGCCACCATCGGCGGCGCCTTTGCCGTCCACGGCATCCGGGTCATTGAGTCCGACAAGGGGCGCTTCATCTCCATGCCCCAGGAGTCCTACAAGAAGAATGGCGAAACCAAATACAACGACACCTTCCACGCCATCACCGCCGAGGCCCGGACCGCACTGGTGGAGGCAGTCAACGACGCTTACGAGCAGAAGCTCCAGGAGCAGCAGGAGCAGAAAAGCGACGCTCCTGAGCAGGCCATGAGCCAGCAGATGTAACCCGGCTGTCCGGAAGGAGGTGATGCACCCTGATTCGTTTCACAGTAGACAACCAAAACCGCCTGATCTTCTATGGCAATATGGTGGGCTATGTAAAAGACAGCACCGCCGTTGTGGACGAAATGTTCCAGACCGATGAGCTGTCCCGTTATCTGGCCAGAATGAACCTGGCTCCCCAGTGGGAGGAGGGCGTATTTGACCGCCTGACTGCCGGTGAGGTACCCGGTGAGGAGCTGGGCCAGCCGCAGAAAGGCTGCCGCATCTGGCAGCTCCGAAAAGATGTGGATGTCACCATGCGTTTCATCGGATATGAGGATCTGGTCAAAAAGTTCGGAGAACCGGACGCAGA
>LHCFC01400__coassemble_1449_pt1 | contig 43366 bp, 41 predicted proteins | sample LHCFC01400__metabat2_low_PE_055 | metagenome-assembled genome bin LHCFC01400 | reverse complement strand
ATCCGTATTATACCAGATATGAGGGCGTTTTGGTAGTTTTTTGACAAGCTGAAGCGGAGCGCAAAACCTTGCGCTCCGCTTCTTTGCTATCAGCCCTGGCCGTAGTAGGCGTTTTTGCCGTGCTTGCGCAGGTAGTGCTTATCCAGCAGCTCCTGCTGCATCCGTCCGGCCTGGGGGTTTAGCTGAAGGGCGTGGAAGTCCATGAAGGCCACTTCCTCCAGCACCACCGCATTGTGGACGGCGTCGTGGGCATCCTTACCCCAGGCGAAGGGGCCGTGGCTGTGGACCACAACGGCGGGGATGGTCATGGGGTCAATCCCCTGGAAGGTTTCAATAATCACATTGCCGGTTTCCAGCTCGTACTCTCCCGCAATCTCCTCCGGGGTCATCTTCCGGGTACAGGGGATATCCCCATAGAAGTAGTCCCCCTGGGTGGTGCCCATGGCAGGAATGCTTCTGCCGGCCTGGGCAAAAGTGGTTGCCCAGCGGCTGTGGGTATGGACGATACCGCCCATCTCCGGGTAAGCCCGGTACAGAGCCAGGTGGGTGGGGGTGTCGCTGGAGGGCTTCCACTTCCCTTCCACCACCTTGCCGGTGGCGATGTCCACCACCACCATATCCTCGGCGGTCATGCCCTCATAGGGCACGCCGGAGGGCTTGATGACCATAAGATTCTTTTCCCGGTCTACTCCGGACACATTGCCCCAGGTGAAGGTAATGAGGCCGTATTTCGGCAGCAGGAGGTTCGCCTCCAGCACTTCCTGTTTCAGTTTTTCCAGCATAGCGGCACCCTCTTACTGGAGCTTCCAGGCCAGGTCGTTCAGGAACAGCTGCTGCTCCAGGCCTTCCACGGTGGTGTCCTTGCCGATGTGGACATACTCAATGCCCATGATATTGGCCCAGTCCTTCATCTGCTCGGCGGTCACGTCGTAGCTGAGGACCGTGTGGTGGGCGCCGCCGGCGGTAATCCAGCACTCCACACCGGTGGTCAGGTTGGGCATAGCCTGCCACATCACCCGGGCAACGGGCAGGTTGGGCATGGGCATAATGGGCTTGACGCAGTGGATGTCCTGGCAGATGAGGCGCAGGCGGCCGCCCATATCAATGAGGGATACCACAATGGCGTCCCCCTCCTTGCCCTCGAACACCAGACGGGCGGGGTCCTTCTCGTTCATGCCGATGCCCAGGAAGTGGGTCTCAATGCGGGGCTTATTGCCTGCCAGGGAGGGGCAGACTTCCAGCATATGGGCACCCAGGCTGTACTGCTGACCGGGCACCAGGTGGTAGGTGTAGTCCTCCATGAAGCCGGAGGCACCGTTGCCGTTCTCGCCCATGGCCTTCATGATGGCGGTCATGGCGGAGACCTTCCAGTCACCCTCGCCGCCGTAGCCGTAGCCCTGAGCCATCAGGTGCTGGGAGGCAAGGCCAGGCAGCTGCTCCATGCCGTACAGATCCTGGAAGGTGTTGGCGAAAGCCTTGCAGCCCTCGGCGTCCATCATCTTCTTCATGGCAATCTCTTCTTTTGCCTGGTAGCGGATGGCTTCCATGTTGTCGGTGGCGATGTCATAGTTTGCCTTGTACTCGGCAACCAGAGCGTCAATCTCTTCCTCGGTAACTGCGTTCATCACCTTCACCAGATCGCCCACGGCCCAGGTATTCACCTGCCAGCCCAGCTTGGCCTGGACTTCCACCTTGTCGCCCTCGGTGACAGCCACTTCCCGCATATTGTCGCCGAAGCGCATGACCTTCAGCTTCCGGGACACAGCCACGCCCACAGCGGTGCGCATCCAGGCACCCAGACGCTTCTGGACGGACTCGTCCTTCCAGTAGCCGGCAATCACCTTCCGGGGCATCCGCAGCCGGGCGGCGATGAAGCCGTGCTCCCGGTCGCCATGGGCTGCCTGGTTCAGGTTCATGAAGTCCATGTCGATTTCCTCGTTGGGAATCTCCAGGTTGTACTGGGTAGCCAGGTGGCAGTAGGGCTTCTGGAGGTTTACAAAGCCGTTGATCCACATCTTGGAGGGGCTGAAGGTGTGGCACCAGGTGATGATGCCGCAGCAGTTGTCGTTGTAGTTGGCTTCCTTCACCACATCTGCAATCTCCTGATTGGTCTTGGCGGTGACCTTGTATACCAGCTTGTAAGGGAGGTTTCCGGAGGCGTTGAGGGCCTCGGTCATCTCGGCGGCACGCTTGTCCACGATTTCCAGCACTTCCGGGCCGTACAGGAACTGAGAGCCCACTACAAACCAAAATTCACGATTTTCCATTGCTTGTCTTCTCCTTTTCATCAAATGGTTTCCACAGCGGCCCGTTGAGCTTTCAGGCCGTTCTTGAACTGGGTCAGATAGGCATTGAAGCCCGCCACTTCCTCAGGTTCCGGTGCCAGGGTGACGCTCTTGGCGCCAGCGAATACCCGGTTGCTCAGATACTGCTCCAGGGTCTCCCCCTCGGCTTTGTTCAGCATATAGGCAGAGAGCAGCGCCATACCGTAGGGGCCGCCCTCGCCGGCGGTTTCCATGCAGGTGACCGGGGCGTTGCAGGCGGCAGCCATGTACTTCTGGCCCACCACCGGGGTCTTGAACAGGCCGCCGTGGCCGGTGAGGCTGTCAATGGCTACGCCCTCTTCCGCCAGAATATCCATGCCGATTTTCAGGGTGGACATGGTGGCGTAGAGCTGGGAGCGGAGGAAATTTGCCAGGGTAAAGCTGCTGTCGGGCTTTCTGACCACCATGGGACGGCCGCCGTCCAGGTGGGTGACGCCTTCGCCAGCCATGTAGTTATAGGTGGTGACGCCGCCGCAATCCACGTCCCCTTCCAGGCTCTTCTGGTACAGCTTGGTATAAAGGTCATTGGTGGTGACAGAGCCGCCGAACAGCTCCACCGTCTCCCGCAGCACCTTCACCCAGGCGTTCATGTCATTGGTGCAGTTGTTGCAGTGAACCATTGCCACCGCCTTGCCGGTGGGGGTGGTCACCAGGTCGATTTCCTCGTGAACCTGAGAAAGGGGCTTTTCCAGCACCACCATGGAGAAAATGGAGGTACCGGCGGACACATTGCCGGTTCTGGGAGCTACGGCATTGGTAGCGGTCATGCCGGTGCCGGCGTCGCCCTCTGCAGGGGCAAAGGGGATCCCCTCCGGCAGCATACCCCCCAGAAGGGCAGCGCCTTGGGCTGTCAGCTTGCCCGCAGGCTCACCTGCCACCAGCACCTGGGGAAGCACCTCCCGGATATTCCAGGGCAGGTTGTATTTTGCCAGGATTTCTTCCATCTTTCCCATCATGCCCTCGTCATACCCGTTGGTTTCCGAGTCGATGAGGAACATTCCGGAGGCCTCGCCCACGCCCACGGCGTTGACACCGGTGAGCATATAGTGGACATAGCCCGCCAGAGTGGTAATATGGGCAATTTGCGGCACATGGGGCTCCCCATTGAGAATGGCCTGGTACAGGTGGGCAATGCTCCAGCGCTGGGGGATGTTGAACCGGAAAGCCTCCGTCAACTCCCGGGCAGCCTGGGCGGTGATGGTATTCTGCCAGGTGCGGAAGGGCACCAGCAGGTTCCAGTCCTTGTCAAAAGCCAGGTAGCCGTGCATCATGGCGGACACGCCCATGGCCTTGACGCTGCCGGGATTGGCAATACCGGAGACGGCGGTTTTCAGGCCCTGCCAAACCTCCTCCAGGGAGTAGGTCCAGATGCCGTTTTCGTAGCTGGAAGCCCAGGTATAGTCCCCGGAGGACACGGGCACATGGTTCTCGCCGATGGTAACTGCCTTGATACGGGTGGAGCCCAGCTCCAGGCCCAGGCAGGTATTTTCATGGTTCACAGGATATACCTCCTTGATAATCAACTGCCCAATCGCCCCTTTTGGGGCGATTGGGTGTTTTGTTACTGCTTTGCCTTATTCTTACGCATAAGGACCACGCTCTGAATCACCAGGAACAGGCAGATCATGGCTGCCACGGTGATGTTGGTCCACCAGGCCTCGTCCAGGCCCAGGGAAGCTACGATGTTCTTGATGGTACCGAGAGACAGCACACCGAAGAAGGTACCGACAATGTTGCCCACACCGCCGGTCAGGAGGGTGCCGCCGATGATGGAGGAGGCGATGGCGTTCATCTCAGCGCCGCTGGCGTGAGAAGGAGAGCCGGAGCCCACATGGAGGAAGTACACGAAGCCGCCGATGCCTGCCAGCACGCTGCACAGCAGGTGGGCCAGGAACTTGGTGCGCTTCACATTGATGCCCAGCATATTGGCACTCTGGGCATTGCCGCCGATGGCATAGAAGCCACGGCCCAGCTTGCTCCACCGGAGGAGAATAAACAGGAGAATCACCACTGCCAGAGCCACCAGAACGCCGGGCTCAATGTAGGCCGGCACATAGGCACCCAGCTTATTGTAGGAGCCCATGCCGGGGACATTGATCCGGACACCCTTAAGGGCCTGGAACGCCTCATTCTGCACATTGAACTGGGTGGAGTTTACAATGGTGGTCATGCCTCTGGCGAAGAACATACCTGCCAGGGACACGATGAAAGGCTGGATGTCCAGGTATGCCACCAGGAAGCCCTGCACCAGGCCGAAAGCCAGGCCGATGCCCAGAGCCAGGAGGATGGCGGTACCCACAGAGCCTCCGCCGTAATCCAGGTTCACGGCGCAGCTCATGGCTACCAGAGCGGTCATGCCGCCCACGGAAATATCGATGCCGCCGGTAATCATAACCAGGCTCATACCGCAGGAAAGGATAATGAGGGCGGCATTCTCGTTGAGCATATTGAAGAAGGTCTGGGGCTTCAGGAATCCGGAGCCCAGAAATACTACTGCACAGACATACATCAGCAGGAAAACGCCGATGGTGATGGTCAGCAGCAGATTGGTATCGGAGAGATTGGACAGACCGGACAGTTTGGTCAATCTGCCCTTCTTTACAGCCACATTCATCTTACTTCCCTCCCTTTACTGCTTTCCACATTTTGGACATCTTATCCCGGAACACGGGAGCGCTGATGACCACCAGGATGATGACCACCACCGCCTTGTAGGCCGGCAGAGCATCGGAAGGCACCTTGAAGTTATACAAAGTGGTAGTCAGGAACTGAATCACATAGGCGCCCAGGATAGAGCCGGCCATGCTGAACTTGCCGCCGCTGAGGGCATTGCCGCCCAGAGCCACAGCCAGAATGGCGTCCATCTCAATGTCCTTGGCAATGGTGGAGTAGTTGATGGCGGAGCGGCTGACCTTCAAAAGGGCTGCCACGCCCACACACAGACCCAGAATCACATAGGTCAGGAACTTCACAAAAGCGGGGTTCAGACCGTTGAGCCGGGAGGAGTAGCTGTTGATACCCACGGACTGGGTATACAGCTTCAAGGTGGTAAACTTCATCACCAGGGCAATGATAATCATGCAGCCGACGGCGACGAACACCGGGGTGGGAATGGGAACGCCGGGGATAAAGCCGCCGAACACAGCGAAGTTGGGGTCATTCAGCACCGGCAGCTTGTTGCCGTTAATCCAGGCAGCAATGGAGCGGCCGGCGGTATACATAATAAGGGTTGCCACCATGGGCTGAATCTTGAAGTAGGCAACCAGGGTACCATTGAAGGCACCGCAGAGCATGGAAGCCAGGCAGCCCACAGCAAAGGCCAGAAGCAGAGAGGTTTCCATGGTGTCGGCCTTGGCATCGGCACCGCACAGGAGCCGGAGCATCACGGAACCGGCCACAGCGATGGTAGCGCCCACGGAAATATCCTGTCCGCCGGAGGCTGCGGTGACCAGGGTCATACCGATGGCCAGAATCACCAGCTCGGAGGCGTTGTTCAAAATGGTAATCAGGTTACCGGTAAGAACCGGGTTGCCGTCATTGTTTTGTTTCAGGGTAACGGAGAAGAAGGTGGGGTCCATAATCAGATTGAAGATTACCAGCAATGCCAGAGCCGCAAAGGGAATGAAAATCTGACTGCGCACCACCCGCTTCAGCAGGGGCTCGTGAGCCTCTTTAATGGGATTTTGGAGCTTTGTCATATCAGTTCTCACCTCCGGCAATGGTTGCCATAATCTTGGTCTGGTTCAAATCCTCGCCGGTCAGCTCGCCCACCATCTTCCGGTCACGCATAACCAGCAGACGGGTGCAGGTGCGGAGCATCTCGTCCAGCTCGGAGGAAATAAAGGTAACGCTCTTGCCGTCCTCTGCCAGATGGAGCACCAGCTTCTGGATTTCCGTCTTGGTACCCACGTCGATACCACGGGTGGGCTCGTCCAGAATCAGATATTTGGGATCAGTCAGCAGCCACCGGGCCAGAATCACCTTCTGCTGGTTGCCGCCGGAGAGCTGCTTGATGGGCGTCTCAGAGGATGCGGTCTTGATTTCCAGCAAGCGGATGTACTCGTCGGCATACTTCTCTGCCTGAGCCCGGGGAATGGGATGGAAGAAGCCCTTCATCACCTGGTAAGCCAGGATAATGTTATCCCGGACAGACAGGTCGCCTACAATGCCGTCCCGCTTCCGGTCCTCCGGCAGGTAGCCGATGCCCAGCTTCATGGCATCCAGGGGCTTGTGAATCTTCACAGGCTTGCCGTCCATCAGCACCTTGCCGCCGGTGACCCGGTCGGCGCCAAAGATGGCCCGGACACTCTCGCTTCGGCCGGAGCCCAGAAGGCCGGTGAAGCCATTGACCTCGCCTTTGTGGATGGCAAAGTCAAAGGGCTTGATGCCCTCCGTGCTGGCAAGGCCCTGAGCCTCCAGCACCGGCGTACCGCCCTGGCTCTTGCCCGCGGTGTCGCTGGTACGGATGGATGCCATATCGTCCAGCTCCTTGCCCAGCATCTTGGACACCAGCTGCACCCGGGGCAGGTCTGCAATGGGATACTCACCCTCCAGATGGCCGTCCCGCAGCACCGTAATCCGGTCGCAGACTTCATACACCTGATCCAGGAAGTGAGTAACGAAGATAATGCCCACGCCCTTGGCCTGGAGCTCCCGCATGAGCTTGAAGAGCTTGGCCACCTCGCCCTCGTCCAGGGAGGAGGTGGGCTCGTCCAGAATCAGAACCTTACACTCCATATCCACAGCCCGGGCGATGGCTACCATCTGCTGCACAGCGATGGAGCAGGTACCCAGCTGCTGGGTGGGCTTGGCGGGGATGTCCAGATTCTTCAGGAGCCTTTCCGCGCCCTTGTTCATCTTTCTCCAGTTGGTGCCGAAGCCCTTGGTTCTGCCGATATACATATTTTCCGCCACCGTCAGGTTGGGGCAGAGGGTAATTTCCTGATAAACCGTACTGATGCCTGCATTCTGGGCATCCTGGGGGGAGCGGATGGCCACCGCTTTTTCATGGCCTTTGATGTAAATTTCGCCGCCGTCCTTTTCGTAGACGCCGGTGAGCACCTTAATCAAGGTGGATTTACCGGCGCCGTTCTCACCCATGAGGGCATGAATTTCCCCCTCCCGAAGGGTGAAGTCCACATTTTCCAGAGCCTTGACGCCGGGGAAGTATTTGCAGATTCCACGTAGTTCCAAAACTGCGTTCTCCTGCATGGTTGTTCGCCTCCATTCAATGGGGTTTCATTGGATTTTCATGGAATTGGGCACGCAGCACGGCCCGTAAGGCCGAACCGCGTGCCCAAATGGTGTTACCTAATAAACTGCGGAATACGTATGCCCGTTATCAGATGCCGTAGTTGTCCACATCTTCCTGGGTGATGGTGCCAGCCTCGAAGTAGGTCTCCTCCAGGTAGATGACCTTCTGATCCAGGGTCTCGCCAGCTTCCAGCTTCTGGATAATCTCGTCGATGGTGTCAGCCTGGAAGGGGTTGCACTGGCCGTCGAAGTTCCAGGTGCCCTTCAGCACTTCTTCCAGAGCCCACTTGTTGCAGTCGAAGCCCATGATGATCACATCGCCGCCCACGCCGTGGGTGATGCCGGCGTCGTCCAGAGCGGACACAGCGCCACGAGCCATGTTGTCGTTCTCAGCGTAGATAACGTTGAACTCCTCGCCGGAAGCAATCACGGACTCAACAATCTGCTTGGCAGTCTCTTCGTCCCAGGAAGCGGTCTGCTGGGTAACCATGTTCCAGTTGGGATCCTCTTCGCACATCTTGGTCAGAGCATCGGAACGGCCCACCTGAGCGGAGGAACCCATAACGCCCTGAATGTGAATCACATTGTAGGTATCCAGCTTCTGCTCCTTCAGCCAGTCAACAGCGATCTGGCCTTCCTTGTAAGTATCGGAAACCACGGAAGCCACGTACAGGCTCTCGTCAGCGTTGATGGTGCGGTCGTACAGGATGACCTGGATGCCGGCAGCCTGAGCGTCCTTCAGCACGGTGTCCCAGCCGGAAACGTCAGCAGCGGAAATCAGCAGGTAGTCCACTTCGTCCTGAACGAACTTCTGGGCAGCGGAAATCTGCTCGTCGTTCTTCAGAGAGTAAGCGAAGGAAGCTTCGTAGCCGTTCTCCTTACAGAACACACGCTTCAGGTCTTTGTCGTTGGCGGTACGGTAACCGGACTCGTTGGGGTCGTTGTTGATGATGCCGACCTTGATCAGGCCGCCCTCATCGCCGCTGCCGCTGCTCTGCTGGGGATCTTCCTTGGGAGCGCAGGCAGCCATGGCCAGAACCATGCAAAGTGCCAGTACCAGTGCAAGTAACTTCTTCATTTTGAAAACTCCTATCTTCTTTGATTTGTCAGCGCCCGGCTTTTCCGCCCGGCCGCTTAACTTGCCTTTAGTATACTTTGCTTTTTGGAGGGTGTCAATAATTTATACGGCTTTTGTCGGTTTTCTATATGTTAAACAATACAAATTCTTTGTGCAGTTTTTTAGATTTTATTAAGAAACGGAGAATATTTGAAAATGAATCCAGATTTCTTATAATTTCTATTATTTTATCTCACATTTTGCGGTGCATTATTTGTACTTGTTTTGTATCGCCGCCCTCACTATCCCCAATCAAATTGCACAATCCCATGGTTTTCTTGCGGATTTCCCTGGGGTTTTTTATGGAAATTTTAAGAAGCTGTCTTGCTTCATCCCCATTGCCCCCTTCTGTTTCCGGAAAATAATACGTACAATTTTCCCGATACATATTGATTTTTCCGTTTTTTATACTATACTAAATGTAACCAATCCCCGGAAAAGGAGGATAAATATGGCTGTACCAAAATATCAATCTGTTGCAGACGACCTGCGCTTCCACATTCTCCATGGGAAGTATGCGGGCAGCCGCACCTTACCCACGGAATTTGTCATTGCAAACCAATATGGGGTCAGCCGCCAGACTGTCCGCCAGGCCCTTGCCCTTCTGGCAAAAGCAGGGCTCATCGAAAAGCGCCAGGGCAGCGGCTCCCACATTGTCCGAAACTCCCTGACAGAGTCCTCCCCCTACCGCTCCGTGGCCATCATTGCCACCTATATCAGCGACTACATCTTCCCCGGTGTGCTCCGGGAGATGGAGACCGTTCTCTCCCGGAACAACTGCACCCCCTCCCTCTTTGCCACCCAGAACCAGGTGGCCAACGAGCGGAAGATTCTGCAAACCCTTTTGTCCATGCCTGTGGACGGGATTCTGGTGGAGGGCACCAAGTCCGCCCTGCCCAATCCCAACCTGGACCTGTACCAGCAGCTTATGGCCAAGGGAATCCCCCTGTTGTTCTTCCACGGTGCCTACGCCCAGCTCCCCGGTGCTCCCTTTGTGCTGGACGACAACGCCGGGGGCGGGCGGATGCTCACAGAGTACCTGCTCCAGAAGGGACACCGGCACATCGCCGGTATCTTCAAATCCGACGACATCCAGGGTCCCGAGCGCTATGCCGGCTACACCGCCGCCCTGCGGGACGCCGGGATTCCTGTGGACGACCGGTACATCTTCTGGTACAACACGGAGAACAAGCACACCCTCTTCCCCTCGGACTCCCAGATGCCCATGAATCTGGGGCGGGAGCTGCCCCCGGAGTGCAGCGCCGTCATCTGCTACAATGACGAAATCGCCGCCTCCCTCATAAACACTTTGCGGCTGCAGCAGGTGAAGATTCCCCAGCAGATGGCAGTGGTGAGCTTTGACAACAGCACCTACAGCCGTCTGTCCCCCATCCCCATCACTTCTTTGTCTCACGGCGACAAGAATGTGGGACACATTGCCGCCCAGCAGCTTTTGTCCCAGATGGAAAATGGAAGCTGTCAATCCCAGTTCGTCCCCTGGGAACTGGTGGAGCGGGAAAGCAGCTAAACAAAAAGCCCTTCAGACACCGTTCGGTTTCTGAAGGGCTTTATTTCTTGTCCAGAATCTCCCGGATACACTCGGTGATTTTGGCAATGAAGTGCACATTGGTAATTTTCCGCACCCGGCCGTCGTAGCCTGCGGGAAAGTACAGCCGCCACAGGTAATCCTGGCGCTTGTTGTAAGCATCCTGAATGCAGGTGCGGATGGCTCGCTCCGCCTGAGAGCCGCTGCCGCCGCACAGGGCACCCACCGCCGGGTACAACTCCTTGGTAATGGACTGCTCCGGGTTCTGGTCATACAGGACGATCGCCTCCACCAGGTACCGGTAGCCAGCCAGATTCCGCCGCAGACCCAGGCGCAGCATCAGGATGTTGGCCTCCCTGCGAACCTGCTCCTGCCGGTTTTGGGGCTGGGCTCCCAGGGAGATTTCCAGAATCCGGGCTGCCAGCACCCCGGTGTCGCAGGGCTTGAGCATAACATAGCTCACTCCCAGCCGCTCCAGGGCGGCCAGCACATAATCGCTGACGTAGCAGGTGGTTGCCACAATTCCGGGGCGAATTCCCAACCCTTGCAGGGTATGGAGCACGCTGATGCCGTCTGTCCCGGGAAACATCAAATCCAGCACCGCCACATCCGGGCGGACGGACAGAAGCTCCTGCATCATCTCGTCTCCCCGATTGCAGACATATATTTCAAAATCCCTGGACAGCACCTGGGCCAGGGCCTCCGAAAGCCCCGGGGTACCGTCTGCAATCAGAAGTTTTTTCAAGGTTTTTCCCCATTTCCTTCCTTTTTTATTACCTTACCACAATTTTCCTCTCATTGCAACGGAAACACCCCTGTGAACTTTCGACATTTTTCGACAATACACCCGGAGCGGCTTTCCGGTTCCGCTCCGGGTGCAGGTGTTTCAGGGATTTTCTTTCTGGAAGTAGTCGGAGAAGTAGTCATACCACTCCTGGAAGTCTCCCTCCTCCGGCAGGGATGTGCCCCCAGTCTGCTCTCGGGGCTTTTCGTCAAAGGTCAGCTCCATGCGCACCAGCTTTCCTTCCCGGTACACCGTCACCACCGCCGTATCCCCGGCCTTGTAGTTCCGAAGGGCCCGGGAGAGCATAACAATGGTGCTCACATCCGTGCCGCCCACATTGATCAGAATGTCTCCTGTGCGGATTCCGGCTCTGTCCGCCGCACCGCCGGGCACCACCTCGGCGATTTTCAGCCCCGCAGGCACACCGTAGGCCTCCGCCACGGAGGTGTCCATCTCCATCACCACCACAGCCATATAGGCGCCGGTAATGTAGCCGTACTGGCACAAATCGGAAATCTGGTTGATTACATCGTCCATGGGGATGGCAAAGCCGATGCCCTCAATGGAGGCACCGCTTTCCGTGTAGCCGGAGTACTTGGCGGTGGTAATGCCCACCACCTCCCCGTTCATATCGAACAGAGGACCGCCGGAATTGCCGGAATTGATGGCGGCGTCGGTCTGAATCATATTGATGGCCTGACCGTCAGTGGTGACCACCCGGTCCTTGGCGCTGATGTAGCCCACCGTCATGGTGGAGGTGAACTGGCCCAGGGCATTGCCCACCGCCACCACCTGGTCCCCCACCTGGAGGGCATCGCTGCTGCCCAGCTTCACACAGGGCAGATTCTGGCCATTCACCTTCAGCACCGCCACATCGTTGCTGCTGTCAAAGCCCACCACCTGGGCCGGATATTCCTGGTCATCCCCGGTGATAACGCTTAAGGTTTCGGCGTCGGCAATCACATGGAAGTTGGTCACCAGGAAGCCGTCCGCGGTGATGAAAAAGCCTGTACCGGTGCCCGCCGGCTGGAGGACACCCTCAATGCGCTGGTAGTTCATCACCGCTGCCACTGCGGCGGCATTTTGCTGGTACACCTGTCCCGGGGTCAGCCCCTCCTGGGGCGCTGCAGTCAGGTCAGGGCGGTAGCTCTCCAGGGTCTCCCGCAGCTCCTGCTGCAAAGCCTCCATCTGCTCCCGGTGGGACCTGTCCAGCAGGTTCATCTGGTTCCGCCAGTACTGGGAAACCACAAAGGAGGTCAGGCCGCTGCTGCCGGCAGCCACCGCCGCCGCCAGAATCACCACCGCAGCCCCTTTTCCCAGCTTTTGAAGGCATTTTTTGATTTTTCTTCTTTTCCTGGGGGCTTCTGCCGGGGTTTCTTCTGGCTGTGCCTGGGGTTCTTCCGCTGGTACGGTCTGGGCTTCCCCTTCCTCCGGTACCGGGAGGGTGCTGTCCATTTCCATCTCGTCCATATATGTAAATCCTCCTTCTTTTCTCCAATATACCCTATCATACCCGCAGCCAATCCCATCGTCAAGAAAAAAGTTCACCGCCTTCGGCAAAAGGCCAAAGGCGGCAAGGCGTTATTCCGGCAGGCCGGGTGTTTTCCGTTTGGTGAGAAACAGTCCGGCACAAAGAGCTGTGAAGGGGGCGACGGTCACCAGGCCAAAGGAGCCGATGACGGTGTGAATCATCTCCGCCGCCACATATTTATAGTTGAGGATATGCTCCACCGGGGTTCCCTGAGCCATGAATACCATGAGCATGGCAACATAGCCTCCTGAGTAGGCAAAGAGCAAGGTGGTGGTCATGGTGCCCATGGCTGCCCGGCCCACATTCATGCCGGAGGCCACCGCCTCCTTCCACCCCAGATCCGGCCGCTTCTCCACCACCTCCGCCACGGCAGAGGTGATGTCCACAGACAAATCCATCACCGCACCGGAAGCGCCGATAAAAATGGAAGCCATGAAAATCTTGGTCAGATTCAGGTCCTGATAGCCGGAATACAAGAGGCTTTCCGAGTATGCCATCACAGCCCCATGGATTTTGAACAAATCCGTAAACCAGATACCAAGTAAACAGGTCACCACAATCCCCAGGAAGGAGCCGGACACCGCCGCCAGGGACCGGCGGTCAAAGCCGTAGACCAGGGAGATAATCACCACCGTCAAAAACAAGGTGATGAAAAGCCCCACCCAGATGGGGTTGTAGCCTTTCAGGTACATAGGAACCAGCAGCTTCCACAGGGTAAGTACCGTCAGCACAAAGGACAAAATGGCCCGGATGCCGGTTTTTCCTGCAAACAGTATCAAAAACAGGATAAATCCCACCGCCATGAGTAGCTCCCAGTTCTGGCGGCAATGGTCAATCATGGTCACATTGGTGATGGTGTCCCCATCGTGGCTGACGACAATCAGGGCCTCATCCCCCACCTCGAACAGCTTGTCCTGCTCCAAAGAGCCGTTGAGCAGATTGATACCCACCGCCGTCTGGCCTGCAAAGGGTCCATCCTGAATGGTCAGGGTACAGCGCTGCTCACCGGAGCGCACCAGTCCTGTATCCACAATGGTGGAGTTGTCCACCCCCGTCACCACACCCCGGCACCGCTCTGCCTGCTGGTACAGAAGGGCATCTTCATACCCCGTGGGCAAAAGCAGCAATACCCCAATAGCCAGGATACACACCAGAACCGGGGCATACTCCCGGATATACTTTTTCCATCGTTCCATAAAAATCTCCTAACATACAGCCAATGCCGCCCCTGTCCTGCCGGACAAGGGCGGTTTGTGCCGTTATCTATTTTCGGCTGAATCAGGCAATCTCCAGCATCTTGGCCAGTTTGTTGTAGATGTCGGTGTTGTCGTAGTATCCGTTGAACACCTCAGCGCCCACGCCGTCGGCAAACACAGCGACCGGCAGACCGGTGTGGCTGTAGGAGGTGAAGCTGATACCCGCCTTGTTGTTGATGATATGGGTGATGGTCACGGTCAGAGGCTCATAGCTGCCGTAGAGGATGGTCTCCTCCTGGGCGTACTCGCTGGCGGCGGTGCCGTTGATGCTCTTTTCGTAAGCCGCCTGGAGCTTCTCCAGCTCGTAGTCGGTGAGCACCAGCTTATCCCCTTCTTCGCCCTCCAGCTTCAGGCCGAACAGCTCGGTAACATCCTTCATCACATCTTCAAAGGAAGTCTTGTTCTCCTTGTAGGCTGCCACATACTCGGTGTCGAACTTGGTGAAGGAAACCTTCTGGTTCTCCAGCAGGTCCAGGTAGGTGTCGTAGTCGGTGCCGGAGAAGCCGATGGTCAGGCCGCCGGTTTCATGGTCGCCGGTCACCAGAATCAGGGTCTCTTCGGGATGCTCGGCGGCAAAGTCCATAGCTACCTGAACCGCATCTGCCAGAGCCATGGTGTCGTGGATGGAAGAGGCAGCGTCGTTGGCGTGGCAGGCCCAGTCAATCTTGCCGCCTTCGCACATCATGAAGAAGCCATTGTCGTTCTCCAGAACCTCGATGCCCTTCTTCACATAGTCAGCCAGGGACATCATATCCTCGGTGCGGTCGATTTCATAGTTGAAAGCGTCATCGGAAGCCACATTCTCGTCCACGATGAACACCTTCTCGGTGTCAGCGGAGATGCCCTCCACCTCAGCCTGGGTCCGGGCTACGGTGTAGCCGGCTTCCTCCACCAGCTGGTACAGGTCGGTCTGGTCGCCGTCAGGACCGGTGGGCTTGCTGAAACCGGCGCCGGCAAAGTAGTCAAAGCCGGAGTCAATCAGGTCCAGTCCGATTTCATAGTAGTCGTTCCGGCTGGCCTGGTGGGCATAGAAGGCAGCAGGAGTGGCATGGTTGATGGTCACGGAAGTGATGATGCCGATTTCCCAACCCTTCTGGGCCTTCAGCTGCTCTGCAATGGTAGCGTACTCCTGGGAAGCGGTCTCGTCCACGCCGATGGTGCCGGAGTAGGTCTTGTGACCGGTGGCAATGGAAGTGGCGGTGGAAGCGGAGTCAGGGCAGAAGCTGTTGGAATCGTAGGTCACCGCAGAACCGGCGGCCTCAAAGCCCATGAAGTTCAGGTACTGGGGGCCGTCCAGGATGGCGCCGCCGTTATCATCCAGGCTGGGAGCTGCCTGCCAGTAGTCCTCGTCCGTCAGGGCACCCAGGTAGTCGGAAGTGGCCTGAATCTGGGGGTAGCTCATGCCGTCGCCGATGAACAGAAATACGTACTTGGGGGCCTTCCCTGCCTCCTCCTGGGGGGCTGTGGTGGGCTGGGTTGCAGCCTGGGTGGTCTCATTTCCTGCGGTGGTGCCCTGGGAAGACTCACCTGCACAACCGGCCAGAACCGTCACGGACAGCGCCGCCGCAAGAAGCAATGCAATCAGTTTTTTCATTTTGTTCCTCCAAAATTTCTCGTTGTTTTTTGACCTCAGGGTACGGCCCTATTATATCCTTCCGCCGGTAAAGACCGCTACCAGCCCGGTGTAAAATCCCGGCAAGCTGTCAGGTCACTTTGTCAAACTTCCTTTACCCGGGCGGCTCTGTGTAAAAATCGGTGCAGGAAAAGGGCCGTCCGCTGACAAATACAGCGAACGGCCCGGATACGGCCCCGGCAGCTGCCGGGGACTGGGGATCATTACTTCTTCCGGAAGGACTTGCAGTCGGTGCACTGGTCCATGGTGGGGTTGCCCTCGTGGGTGCCAACCAGAATCCGGTCCAGAGCGCAGTAGTTGCTGCTGCCGCAGTGGTTGGCGCACTGGGTGACGGTGCATTCGATACACTTGTTGCCGTTGCAGTTCATAATTTCACCTTCTTTTCCTGGGATGGGATTAGTATGGCTCTTTTTCTTTTCCTCATACATGGTTTTTTCCTCTATCATTTTTTTCGGAAGAATTGACAAGCGGGGAGAAGCTTTGTATAATAGCAAGTGGAAAAGTGTGTCTTTCCCAGGTATTATCACCAAAGGCGGTATCCCCGCCTTGAAAAGAAAGGAATTTTGCCATGATTTATAGTACTGAAGTACAGCACATGTGCTCCGTGGCCAAGGGCGCCTATCACGGCCCCGCTCCCATTCCCGAAGAGGGCAAGTGGGTTCAGGCCAAGGAAATCAAGGACATCAGCGGTTTCACCCACGGTATCGGCTGGTGTGCTCCCCAGCAGGGCTGCTGCAAGCTGACCCTGAACATCAAGGAAGGCATCATCGAGGAAGCTCTGGTTGAGACCCTGGGCTGCTCCGGCATGACCCACTCCGCCGCTATGGCTTCCGAAATCCTCATCGGTAAGACCATCCTGGAGGCTCTGAACACCGACCTGGTGTGCGACGCCATCAACACCGCTATGCGTGAGCTGTTCCTGCAGATCGTTTACGGCCGCAGCCAGTCCGCATTCTCCGAGGACGGCCTGGCCATCGGCGCTTCCCTGGAAGACCTGGGCAAGGGCCTGCGGAGCCAGGTGGGCACCATGTTCGCCACCAAGGTGAAGGGCCCCCGTTACCTGGAGATGGCAGAAGGCTATGTCACCCGCTGCGCTCTGGATGCCGACAACCTGATTATCGGCTACGAATTCATCAACCTGGGCAAGATGATGGACTTCATCAAGAAGGGCGATGACGCTGCCACCGCTCTGGAGAAGGCCAAGGGTCACTACGGCCGCTTCGAGAACGCTGCCAAGTATATCGACCCCCGTCACGAATAAGAGGAGGACTGCACAATGGCTTTGTTTGAAGGTTACGAAAGAAAGATCGACAAGATCAATGGTGTCCTCGCTCAGTACGGCCTGAACTCCGTGGAGGAGTGCCGGGACCTGTGCGTGGCCAAGGGCTTCGACCCCTACACCATCACCAAGAATATTCAGCCCATCTGCTTCGAGGACGTGGCCTGGGCCTACACCGTAGGCGCTGCCATCGCCATGAAGAAGGGCGTCAAGACCGCCGCTGAGGCCGCTGAGGCCATCGGCATCGGCCTGCAGGCTTTCTGCATCCCCGGCTCCGTTGCTGAGGACCGGAAGGTTGGTCTGGGTCACGGCAACCTGGGCGCTATGCTGCTGCGGGACGAGACCAAGTGCTTCGCTTTCCTGGCCGGCCACGAGTCCTTCGCCGCTGCTGAAGGCGCCATCGGCATTGCCCGCAGCGCCAACAAGGCCCGTAAGGAGCCCCTGCGGGTTATCCTGAACGGCCTGGGCAAGGACGCTGCTCAGATTATCTCCCGGATCAACGGCTTCACCTACGTGCAGACCAAGTTCGACTACTACACCGGTGAGCTGACTGTTGTGAAGGAGTACAAGTACTCCGATGGCGAGCGGGCTGCTGTCCGCTGCTACGGCGCTGACGATGTCCGCGAGGGCGTTGCCATCATGCACAAGGAAGGCGTGGACGTTTCCATCACCGGCAACTCCACCAACCCCACCCGCTTCCAGCACCCTGTTGCCGGCACTTACAAGAAGGAGTGCATTGAGCAGGGCAAGAAGTACTTCTCCGTGGCTTCCGGCGGCGGCACCGGCCGTACCCTGCACCCGGACAACATGGCTGCCGGCCCCGCTTCCTACGGCATGACCGACACCATGGGCCGTATGCACAGCGACGCTCAGTTCGCAGGCTCCTCCTCCGTCCCCGCTCACGTGGAGATGATGGGCTTCCTGGGCGCCGGCAACAACCCCATGGTCGGTATGACCGTATCCGTGGCTGTTGCTGTTGCTGAGGCTCTCAACGCCTGAGTCTTTCCCCAATGACACAAATCCCCGGAAATCTTCGGATTTCCGGGGAATTTTATAATTCCAGGTCATTTTCTCACCGCAAGGGGCGTTTTTCCCGGCTGAAGGTGTAAGCACCCAGTCCAAAAGCTCCCCGTCCACTTCCCGGCTGTCCCGTAGGGGAATGTGGTGGGTCCAGCGGCCGGGGTAGGGCTCCGTTGCCACCCAGACCCGGGGAGACGCCAGCCTCTGCCCCAGCCCCAGGGTCACCACAATGTATTCCCCTTGGATGCCTTTCATCCTCGCCATGGAAACGCAGCAGAAAACCCTTGGATTCCGGAAGGTAATCTGGGTTTTCTGCACCTCCAGCGCCGCATCAGGGCAAAGGGCAAGCAGCTTTTCCCGGAAGGCTTCATACAAAGCCAGCGCCCCGGGCTTTCCGTCAAAGAACATCTGCTCATCTATGGTCATTGCCGCAAAAGCTCTCCTTTTCTCAATATTGCACCCCCGGCCAGAATATCGCCGGGGGTGCTTTGGGTGTATGCCGTTTTCAGGGAATGATTCCCAGAAGGTTCAGGCGGACCGTTTCTCCGTAATACAAGCCCAGTCCCAGCCGGGAGTAGTACTCGTCACCGCTTTCCGGCTCCCGCTCCAGGATGTACTCCGCCATCTCGTTGATTTTATCCACTCTGCTTGCTCCCTCATCCAGAGTGGCAATCACCTCGTGGGCATAGCTCCAATCCACGCTGTTCTCTTTCAGCACGCTGCTCCATTCCGTTCCGTCCGGACGGGTGTGCTCATAGCTTTCCACCAGCTCCTGGGCACGCACCATGGCCGCCTTTACCGCATTCACATCCGGGTAGATATAGTCTCCGCCCTCCTGCTCCCGGAGTATATTGAGGTATGCCGCACCGTAGCAGCTGAAGAACCAGCTTTGCGCCAGAGAGTTATTCTGGCAGTACACGGAATCCACACCCCGTACCTGGTCAAACAGCCCGAAGGGGAATATGGTATCGTTCCCCAAAGTCAGGCTTCTCAGGGATGTGGCATTGTCCAGGGCTCCTTCGCAGATATACACCGTGTTTTCCCCGGAGGGGGTGTCCGAAAGATCCAGTTCCTCCAGATTCGCCGGCACGTCCAGCAGGACACAGCTGTCATCTTCCAGGAAACCATACACCACGCCCAGCTCATCCACCATCACGAAGGACAGGGCACCAACGCCCGTTTCCATCTCAAAGGGGTAAGCCCGACATTCCTGGGGCAGCACCTGCCGGAAGTCTTCCGGCTCCATAGCATAAACCGCCCGCAGGGCATCACAGCCGGAGAAGCAGTCCTCCCCGACACTGGCAAGGGTGGCGAAGGTGGATACCTGCCGCAGACCGGGGCAATCTTCAAAGGCGCCGTCGCCAATGACGGTGCAGGTATAGGGCAGCCATACCTGCTGCAGCTCCTTATGACCGGAAAAAGCCCCGGCGGCAATTTCCGTCACCTCCTGATTATCAATGGTATCCGGAACAAAGAGCATGCCATCTGCATCCAGTGTACCCTCAAAGCCTACAATGGTAATGCCCTTCTCCCCTGCCAGGTAAACCAGGCCTTCCTCCGACACCTGCTCCTGGGGCTCCGTCTGTGTGGGCGGGGTGGTGGTGGGCTGGGTGGTGGTGGGCTGGGTGGTTTCCGTCTGGGTCTGGGAGGGCTTGGTGCTGTGAATCCAGGCCTCGCCCTTGGGGGTATCCTCCTTGTTGCCCAGCGCCACCGCCGCCACAATCACCAAGGCCAGGGCGGCAACACCCGCCGCAACCCATTTCCAGGGTTTCCGGGCTGTGGGCTTTACAGGTTCCGGCCGGGGCTCCTGGATATCCAGTTCCCGGGCCAGCTCCTCCACCGTCTGGGTACGCTCCTTGGGCTGCACCCGCATACCCCGGAGGATTGCCCCATCCTGCTGGGGGGTGAGTCCCTGACAATAGTGGGAGGGGGGCTGCAAATCGTCATGCTCCAGCCGCTCCAGGGCAGAGGTGGGCATAACGCCAGTGAGCAAAAAGTAGATGGTGGCACACAGGGCGTACACATCCGTATAACTCCCCTGTCCGCCGGTAAGGTACTGCTCCACCGGGGCAAAGCCCTGCTTCAGCAGCACCGTCATGGAGTTGCCGCCGCCCACGTTTCTTGCGGAGCCGAAATCCAGCAGCTTCAGGGTGCCATCGGGCATCCACATGATGTTATCCGGTGTGATGTCCCGGTGAAGAACTCCCAGCTTGTGAATCACCGCCAAATCCCGCAGCAGCGGGGGCAGCTTGGGCAGCAGCTCTTCCGGGGGGATTTTCCCGCCCATCCGGGCGGCCTTTTCGTGGAGGGGGGTGCCGTCCAGGTATTCCATTACCAGATAGGCCGTGCCCCGCTTCTGGAACTGGTCCATCACCTGCACCACAGAGGGCACTTTGCCCATGGTGGCCAGCATCCGGGCCTCACCGCTGAAGCTTTCCAGTCCGGTTTTGAATTCCTCCTCATACCCCGGCTTGACCTGCACCGTACCGTCCTGGGCACGAACAGCGCTGCGCACGGGGAAGTACTCCTTCACCGCCACCAGCTCTCCCCGCTCCCGGTTCAACGCCCGGTATGTAATGCCGAATCCGCCCTGTCCCAGCACCTTTTGCAGCTGATAGGTGTAAAGGGTTCCCTCCAGAACCGTGCCGGAGGACATTCCCAGATTGTCCTGGGTGGTAAACAGCTGGGTTCCGCAGTGGATGCAAAATGCCCCATCCCCCGGCTGATTGCATTTGGGACAATATTTCATGGTTTACACGCCTCCCTTCACATCAACTACAAAGGTCTCCTGCTGGGAAGCCAGGCTGAACCGGTCTCCCGGCTTCAGCTCCACCGCCTGATTTGCCGCCAGCCGCTGGCCGCCTCCCAGGTAGGTGCCGTAGCTGGAGCCTGCGTCCTTCAGGTAGAGCTTTCCCTCTACCACCGTCAGCTCACAGTGAACCCGGCTGATCCCCTTCACGTCCTGGGGGTATACCAGCTGGTTCATCTGGGGATCCCGCCCCAGGCGCACCACATGGTTCACCGCATAGCGTTTTCCCCCAAAGTACCCGGACACGCCCTGAATCCGGAAGCCGCTGTCCCCGGGAACGGTCTGGGGCTGGGGAGTCCGGTACACCGGCGCTCCTGCCCGGGGCTTTCCGCTTCCCTTTTTCCGCAGGACAAACCAGACCCCTGCTCCCACTGCCGCCAGGGCCACCACCACAATGGCAATCCAGCCCCAGCTGCTGCGGACATTGTAGTCAATGCCCAGCTCATCCAGGGCCTGACGCACATAATCAATGTAGATGGCATAGTTCAGGCTCTCTGTGGCGTTGGCGGTATAGGTGTTGACACCCACCACCTTGCCCTGGGAATTGATGAGGGGGCCGCCGGAATTGCCTCCGTGGATGGTGGCATCGTGCTGAATCACCTGCACATCCCCCTCAGAGGCCATGGTGGTAAACCGGGAGACAACGCCTGTGGTCACAGTCACATCGCTGACCCGGGAATTGTAGCTCTGGGTATAAGTGTATATGGGAAGCTGCTGGTTTCCGTTGGGGAAATAGTTTCCGGAAAACTCCCAGCCGGTAGCAGTGGACACATCGTCGCTCAGGGCAGGAAAGCCCAGGGCATAAACCTGCTGTCCCACGCCCAGGGTCTCCGCCCCCGCAGCCAGCTCCAGCGCCACCCGGCCCGGTACCCGCTCTCTGGCCTGCAAGACCGCAAAATCGAAGTCCGGGGAGATGTAAAGCACATCACACGCAACCATCCGCTCGGTTTGGATGTCATAAATGGGGGGCAGGGCATCCACGGTATACAGCTGCCCCTCCGACTCCACCGCCCGGACGGTGGTGCTATAGGAATTTTCCTCCAGCATCAGATACACCCGCTGGGACTGGGTCAGGCTGCCGTCCTGATTGGCTGCCGTCACCACATGGCGGTTGGTTATAAAGATATCCGTTTCCTCTCCGATTTTGCCTACGCCAAAGGCAGAGCCTACGCCGGCGTAAACCATGCCGTCGGAAAGGGTTGTTTCCGCATACACCTGCACCACGCCGTTGGCCGCCTGGGCCGGTGTCTGATCCTTTCCCGCCACCATAACCGGCACCGACAGCACCAGGCACAGCACAACGAGAAATATCGCCATCCTTCTTTTCATGGCAAACGCTCCCTTCTTTTCTTCTTTTTCACAGGCTCTGCAGTGAACTTGCTCCACGGTCGGAGGTCTGCAGGCCTCAACACTGCAAAATCACAGCGGTGTAATTGTCCTGTCCGGGCCAGGCCTTTTCCTCCACGGCCTTGCCGATGGCCTCCGCGGCCTCCTGGGCCGGAAGGCTCAGGTACTGCTCCAGTTCCAGAACGGTCAGCGCATTATAAACGCCGTCACTCATCAGCAGAAACCTGTCCCCCGGGCGAATGGCAACAAAATCCTCCGGTTGATCCACATACGCCAGCTGTCCCATTCCCAGATAGCTGGTAAGCCCGGCAGCCTTGGGATGGCTTTGGGCCTCTTCCAGAGTGCCCTCTCCATTGACGGCGTTCAGCTCCAGCCGGCAGCGGTAATTGTGCTCCCGGTTCAGCTGAAACATGCTTCCGTCCCGGAACAGGCAGATTCGGCTGTCCCCCACGGAGAGGAAGTAAAACCGCTCCTCCTGCACCAGTCCCAGCACCAGGGTGCTTCCGCTGCCGCCCAGATTCTCCGGCCCCAGCATCCGGTTCACCGCCCGGTTCGCCTCTGTCAGCAGCCGCAGCAGCTTATGCCGGGGCTCCTCCTCCGGCTGGGCGTAAAAGCCGTTCATCACCGCAGATACCGCCGTCTGGCTGACTGCATCGCCGTTCTCCAGTCCGCCCATGCCGTCCGCCACCACCGCCAGCAGGCCGTGGGTGGGATACAGGTCTTCCGGGGATACGGAAAAGCAGTCCTGCTGACTCTGCCGCTGCCCCTGGGCGTGGAGCCTGCCCACCAGGGGAACCGCCAGAGGCATGGGCTGAGCCGGCGCGGCTTTGCGCCGCTTCCTGATTCGGGACAAAAGCAGCGCTGCCAGAATCCCCACAGCCAGTCCCACTCCCAGGGCTGCCGCCACCAATGGCCAGGATGGAACCAACACCATGGTCGTCAGCATCTTCATGGCATCAGCCCCGCTTCCAGTCAAAGTTTTCGCCGCACAGAGCAACAAAAATCAGCTTGGTGGTGCCAATGGAAATCACATCGTAATTGTGAATCTCCACCGGGTTGAGGACGGTCTTGCCGTTGACCTTGATGAGATTCCGCCCGGCAGAGGGGCCCACGTAGAAAATGGACTCCGTGTCGTCATAGGCAATCATGGCGTGGTTCTGGCGGGAAATCTGGGTATCTCCGGGAATCCGCACGTCTCCCATTTCCCTGCCTATGTAGTTATAGCCTCCGTGGAGCCGATAGTCATTGCCCCGCATCGGGCCTTCCGTGCACACCAGCCAGCCCACTACCGGGTCAGTGGTGCCCTCGCCCCGCAGATCGCCCCCGATGGTGGTGGGCTGGAAGGGAGTAACTTCCCCCGTTCCGGCGGGAACAAATGTGGGAACGGGCGCTTCCGTCTTGGGGAAGCCCCCTACACCCCCCGGATTGGCAAAGGGTTCCGTAGGTGGTACGCCGCCGGCCTGGGCGCAGATGGGGCAGGTATTGTGGAGTGCCGCATTATAATAGTGGCCGTTGGGGCACTGGGTGGGTTGATTTTTGATTTCCATGGTCATTTTCCTCCTGCTTGTTTTTTTGATTTCGGGATTCAACATCAGTAAATACCTCCCGAAATTCTCTATTCTACCAGCACATATACCTCTCGCTTATTATAGTATAGCATATCCCCCAAATAATAGCAAGTATTTTTACAATTCATCAGTCTTTCTGCCAAAGTTTTCTTCCGAATCCGATTAGGGAAGCTCTGAAAAAATCGGCAAGAGCTGGCAGCGAGAGATTTTTTGTCAGACCAAAGGATGGGAAATTGGGGAATACTGGATGTATTCCCAATTTTACATCCTGACGGGCTGGCAAAAAAGATCCGCTGTCCAGCCGCAGACGATTTATTCAGAGTTTCCTTAGAACAGCGCTCCGTATCTGCCTTATGTAAGGCAGCCGAAGCTGCCTTTTCCTATTCCGCCGCATCCAGCATATTTTCGATGAAAATGCCATAGCCCGTGGTGGGGTCATTTACCAGCACATGGGTCACGGCGCCTATGAGTCTGCCGTCCTGTATAAGGGGACTGCCGGACATGCCCTGGACGATGCCGCCGGTCTGGCTCAGGAGGGTGGGATCGGTGATTTTTATCAGGAAGTTCCGCCCCTCTTCCCCGGATTCGGGATAGATTTTCAAAATCTCCACAGAATATTCCCGGGTCTTTTGATTTTCCACCGTGGAGCGGATGGTAGCCTCACCGGTATGCACCTGCTCCCACTGGGCCACCGGCAGGGCCTCTCCCTGCACCGGCTGTTCCAGCTTGCCGAATACCCCCTGGCTGGTATTTTTTTCAATGGTACCCAAGGACTTTTGACCGTTCAGGGCACCCATGAGCTGGCCCGGCGTGCCCACCTTGCCCTGGTTCACCCAGAGGATGGTGGCCTCATAAACGCTTCCCTGCCGGATGCGCAGAAGCTCCCCGTTCCCGGAATTTACCCCATGGCCCAGGGCACCGAAAGCGCCGGTTGCCGGGTCGTACCAGGTGACGGTGCCCACCCCTGTGACCCCTTCCTTGAGGTAAAGTCCCAGTTTGGGGCCCTGCTGGGTAATCTGGGGGGTGAGCTTCAGGGTCAGCTCCTTGCCGCCCCGGTCGATGGTTACCTGAACCTGGCCGTCAGAGCGAAGAAGCGCCTGCCGCACATCCTCAATACAGGTTATGGTCTTGCTGTCCACCTTCACCAGCCGGTCACCGATTTTTAAGCCCGCCGCCTGGGCTTCCTGCCCCAGAGACTTGTCAAAAGCCGCCACCGTCACCTGCTGATCCTCCAACGAAATGCCAATCAGCTCCCCGCCGGGAATCAGCAGCCCCTGGGCGTAGACGCTGGGTATCAGCAGTAGGAGCCATACCAGCAGAATCGCCGTGGTTTTTGTTATTTTTTTCATTTCCCTGCCCTCCATTTGTTTGCTGCCCCTTTAATATACCTCACAATTCCCTTTCATAACCCTTGCAAAAGTCGAAAGTTTTGGCCATTGCTGGTTTCTTTGGAAAAATGCTGGATTTTATCAGGAGGCTGTCCTTTTACCTATTGACAAAGTAGGTAGGAAGTGCTATATTACCTATGGTTTTGATAGGTAAAAACGAAGGAGAAATCTACCATGAAAGTTTACGCAGACAACGCTGCTACCACAAAAATCAGCGAACACGCACTGGCAGCCATGCTGCCCTGCTATGAAACATATTACGGCAACCCTTCCAGCCTCCACTCCATCGGCCAGCAGGCCAAGGAGATTCTGGAGGACGCCCGCAGCCGGATGGCCAAGTGCCTGGGCTGTGAAGCAAGAGAAATTTACTTCACCTCCGGCGGCAGTGAATCCGACAACCAGGCCATTCTCTCCGCCGCCTACACCGGAGCCAAGAAGGGCAAAAAGCACATTATTTCCACGGCTTTTGAGCACCACGCCGTGCTCCACACCCTGAAAAAGCTGGAAAAAGAGGGCTTTGAAGTCACCCTTTTGTCCGTGAAAGAGGGGCACAATGTAAAAGCCCAGCAGGTGAAGGATGCCATCCGGGAGGACACGTGCCTCGTAACCACCATGTACGCCAACAACGAAATCGGCTCCATTTTGCCCATTGCGGAAATCGGCAAAATCTGCAAGGAGGCCGGGGTGGTGTTCCACACCGATGCCGTTCAGGCGGTGGGGCATCTGCCCATTGATGTAAAGGCGGAAAACATCGATATGCTCAGCCTGTCCGCCCACAAGTTCCACGGCCCCAAGGGCGTGGGTGCTCTGTACGTCCGCCGGGGTGTTCCCCTTCTGAATCTGATTGAAGGCGGCGCCCAGGAGCGGAACAAGCGGGCTGGCACGGAGAATCTTCCGGGCATTGTGGGCATGACCGTTGCCCTGGAGGACGCCTGCGAGAACCTGGAGAAGAACGCCGCCTATGTGGCAGGTCTGCGGGACAAGCTCATCGCCGGTCTTTCCCAGATTCCCCACTGCGCCCTCAACGGCGACCCAGTAAACCGGCTGCCCGGCAATGTGAGCTTCTGCTTTGAGGGCATTGAGGGCGAGTCCCTGCTTCTGATGCTGGACGCCCTGGGAATTTCCGCCTCCTCCGGTTCCGCCTGCACCTCCGGCTCCCTGGACCCCAGCCATGTGCTGCTGGCCATCGGTCGGGTGCACGATGTAGCCCACGGCTCTTTGCGGCTGTCCCTGAGCCACTACAACACCCCGGAGGAAATGGACCACATCATCGCCTCCACCGCTCAGGTGGTGGAGACCCTGCGGAACATGAGCCCCGTATGGCGGGATCTGCAAACCGGAAAAAGACAGTATATTTTATAAGGAGAGAGTACAATGGCACTGTATAGCGAAAAGGTTATGGATCACTTCACCCACCCCCGGAATGTGGGTATCATTGAGAACGCCGACGGCGTGGGCGAGATTGGCAACGCCAAGTGCGGCGACATTATGAAGATGTATCTGAAGGTTGAGGACAATGTGATTACCGATGTGAAGTTCGAGACCTTCGGCTGCGGCTCCGCCATTGCCACCTCCTCCATGGCTACCGAGATGATCAAGGGCAAGTCCATTGACGAGGCTCTGAAGCTTACCAACAAGGCGGTAGCGGAAGCTCTGGACGGACTGCCTGCCCACAAGATGCACTGCTCCGTGCTGGCAGAGGAAGCCATCAAGGCCGCTGTCAAGGACTACTACGACAGAAACGGCATTGCCTATGACAAGAGTCAGTTCCCCGATGAGGACTGCCCCCACTGCCACGAGTAAGCTATGATTGTATCCACCAAAGGCCGGTATGCCCTGCGGGTGATGGTGCATTTTGCCCTTCACGGCAGCGACCGCTATATCCCTCTCAAGGAAATCGCCGAATCGGAAAACATCTCCCAGAAGTATCTGGAGTCCATTATGACGGTGCTTTCCAAGGCGGGCTTTGTGGATGCGGTTCACGGCAAAGGCGGCGGCTATCGGCTGAACCGTCCTCCAAAGGCGTACACCGTAGGGAGCATTCTCAAGCTGACGGAAGGGAGCCTCGCCGCCGTGTCCTGCACCAGTCAGGGACCTGCCGCCTGTTCCCGCTCCACCTGCTGCCAGACCAAGCCCATGTGGGACAAGCTGGATGCCATGATTGACAGCTTTTTCGAGGGTATCACCCTGGCAGATTTGATTGAGCAGTCCCAAAGCTGAATATGAAAACACCGCTTTCTGTGGAAGAAAGCGGTGTTTTTCAACTCCAGCGGCTATTTCCCAGGGTGGACATACATCCGCATACTTCCCCCGTCCTCTCCGGTCACCATACACAAAAATATCCATCCATATCGTTCATAGAAGCTTGTATGCTCTGTGACCAGATACAGTGTCCCCACCCCCTGATTTTTCATATCTTCGCAAATATAAGATAAGAGATTTCTCGCCACACCCCTGCAACGATGGGCCTCTTCTACATACAGGGCACATAGATTGGGCGTCAAATCCGTTCGGTTGTGAAAGTCATTTTCAATGATTCCCGCACCTCCGATAATGGTATCTCCACACAAGCACAAATACCACCCCGGCACCGGCTCATCTTCCAATAAAGAGGCTTTCATGCTCTCAAGATATGCGTCGGCAGGCACCTCCCATTTGCTATGAAACCATTGGGCAGCCTCCTCACACAAATCCGGTCTTTCCTTGATTGTCACAATTTTGTATTCCATTTTCCATCCTCCCTTTTCGGCCTCCATTCTATCACAGCTTTATGGATAAGTCCATATCTCCGGAAAACCTTATATTTTTGTTGGAAAAAGGGAAAATATGTGATACAATGAAAAGAAAAAGCAGGAGGCGTTTCATGGGTATTGTGGTGATTGGTGCAGCCTTTGTGGACATCAAGGGCTTTCCCCAGGATATATATATTCCCGACGGACGAAATGTAGGCAGAATTGAATACATCCACGGCGGTGTCAGCCGGAATGTGGTGGAGGACATTGCCAATGTGGAGCTGCGTCCCACCTATGTGGGCATCGTGGACGACACACCCCTGGGGCAGGATGTGCTGAAGAAGCTGCAAAATCACAAGGTCAATACCGACTATGTGCTGGTACTTCCCGACGGCATGGGTACCTGGCTGGCGGTCTTTGACAACAACGGGGATGTGGCAGGTTCCATCTCCAAGCGGCCCAATATGCTGCCCCTGGTGGATTTGCTCCAGGAAAAGGGAGACGAGATTTTTGAAAAAGCCCACTCCGTGGTCATTGAAGTGGACTTAGACAAGGAGATTGTGAAGGAAATCATCTCCCTGGCCCAGAAGCACGGTGTGAAGCTCTTTGGACTGGTGTCCAACATGAGCATCGCCGCCGAGCGCCGGGACTTTTTGCAGAAGTTTGACTGCTTCATCTGCAACCAGCTGGAGGCGGGGCTGCTGTTTTTGGAGGACTACCGGGAATATTCCCCCCAGGAGCTGCAAAAGATTCTCCTTGAGAACATTCAGCGGGCAAAGATTCCTTCCATGGTGGTGACCATGGGTGCCAAGGGCGCAGTATTTGCCAGCTGCACCGGGGAGCAGGGCTTCTGCCCTGCCAAGAATGTCCAGGTAAAGGACACCACCGGTGCCGGGGATGCCTTCTGCGCCGGAGTTTCCATGGGACTGACCTATGGCAAGACCCTCTCCCAGTCGGTGGAAATCGGCACCAAGCTGGCAGCCGCCGTCATCACCTCCTCGGAAAATGTCTGCCCCCGGTTCCTGCCGGAGGAGCTGGACCTGGAGATGTGCCCTGCGGGCAGTGCCCGCTGATAATTTCGCACGGGGCTTTCAGCGAATCGTTACTTCCCTGACCCGCCCGGTATCGTGACTGCGGTGCAGTAGGTGCAAAGACCAAAGCCCGCCGGCCATTGGGGGGTGCCTCGGCAACGCCGAGGCGGGGGTATAAAAGGCTGGCAGGTGTCCACATTGGCTGGTTCCATTGGGCAAGCCTACACCGTGAATCCCTCAGTCACGCCTCCGGCGTGCCAGCTCCCTTTGGCAAGGGAGCCTTTGGTGCGGCGCCTTGCCAGCTCCCACAGGCCGGGAGCCTTTAATCCGGCGGAAAGGCAGCGGATAAAACGGAAAGCTGAGGGAGAACTCCCAGTATTGGGTGTTCTCCCTCAGCTTTTTTACTGTCAAAACTCTGTTAAAATTTTTCCATAATGGCCATCAGGCCCGCCTGCAAAGCTGCTTCCGTGGCTCCGGCCTGGTACAGGAGGTTCTCTTCCGCCTGGCAGCCGTGGGGCACGGCCCAGGCACCGGCATCGTCCCCTGGGGCAATTTTTCCTCCGATTTTCAGGAAATATCGGACGTTTTCCATGGCGCTTTGAAGGATTTTCTCCACCGCCGCTTCCTGAAAGCGTCCTTTCCCCCGGAGGTTTCCGATGGTGGACAGGGTAGGAACCCAGACCGTCCCCGATTCCTGCATGGCGTGAAGGGCTTCTTCATTCAGGTAAGCGCCGTGCTCGATGGAGTCCACCCCGGCTTTGGCCGCCGCCAGCACTGCATCTGCGCCGTTGCCGTGGGCCATCACCGCCATGCCCTCTTCGTGGGCGATGTGGACAAGCTCCGGGATTTCCCCCAGCTCCGGCCCCTTTTGCATGAGAATCCCGAACCGGTCAAAATCCATCAGGCCGGAAATCATGATTTTGATGAAATCCGCCCCTTTTTCCCGGTTTTTCACCACCAAAGCCCGGTATTGGGAAAGGTTTTCATAGTTCAGGCCGATAAAGCCGCCGTAACAGCCCTTCTTGCAAAGGGGTGCCAAGGGGGTGCGGTAGGTGATGCCGTAATCGGGAGCCAGGCTCCGGGCTTTCGCCCCTACCCCCCAGCGGTCTCCACCGTCCCGGAGGTAGGTATAGCCCAAATCGGCATAGGTGCGAAGCATTTGGTGCAGGTAGTTTTCGTCGGGTTTTTCCCGATGGCGATCAATGGCTTGCCGCCAATCCCTGCCGTCCAGCAGGGCGTGAATGTGACAATTTCCCCTCATGGCTTAGCAGCAGAAGATTCTGCCCCGGCAGCAGCACATTTGCAGGGCATAGCACATACACAAGGAGGCACAGGGGCTGGCGCCCATGGTAAAGCCCCGGAAGTTTCCGGCCTGCTGCCGGTAGGTGCTGCCGCCCCCCTGGATTCTCTCCAGGGTATACAGGTACTGGGCATTGTCCGGCTCCATGGATACCGCCCGCTTGATGTGCTCCAAAGCCGTCACCTGGTTCCCCAGGCCGTCATTGGCCAGGGCGGACAGGTAATACCACCGGGCGTCCTTTTCCGGGGCAAACTGCAAAGCGTTGAGAGCCTCCTGGTATCTGCCGAAGCGGATGTACTGCTCCGCCGCCCGGTGGTACTGCCCCTGCTGGGAATCCTGACGGGTCTGACCCCCGGCGTAGCCGCCGCCGAAGGGATTGAAGCCTCCGAAGGGGTCGTAGCCGCCGTAGCTCTGACCGCCATAGCCCTGGCCGCCTCCGTTCCGGGCGGCTTTTTCGGGATTTTTGATTTGCTCATAAGCGGCATTGATCTGCTGCATTTTCTTGGCGGCCTCCGCATCCCCCGGGTTCCGGTCCGGGTGGTACTGCTTGGCCAGCTTCCGGTAAGCCGCCTTGATCTCTTCATCGGTAGCCTGGGGACTGACCCCTAAAATCTTATACGGATCTTCTATCATGGGTTACCTCTCCTTGTTCTCTTCCTTCTGCTTGCCCCGATAGGCAATCCACACGCCGCTGTAAAGAATATTGTCCAGCAGCTTCTTATCCTGCACCAGAGGCAGACTCTCAAAATACTGGGTGCACCGCCCCATGGTCAGCACTAAGTACTCCTCCCACCGGCGCCAATCCTCCCCGGTACCCATGGCCAGGAAGGGATTATACCGATGGTGACGGCGGTCGGAGCGGTAGTCCACCGCTGCGTCCGCCAGGTAAATAAACCGTCCCAGGGCCTGGCCCAGCTGACGAAGGGCATTGGCCCACAGGTCCTCCCGGTACACCATCAGCTCCCCCATCAGCTCTCCGAAGGCACCGGCAGGGCCGTCCGGCTCCGGGCAGGCAGCTTTTTCCAATTCACTGAGCTTTTGCAGGCAAGCCCGCACCGCCTGACTTTGCCGGGGATACTGGGCAGCAATTTTTTCCGCCGGTTTCTTAAGGAACAGGGCACCGGCTCTGCCCTTGACGCTCTTATCGTCCTGCCAGTCGTCCAGGGCCTTATAGTAGGCCAGCAGCACATTCATGTCTGCGGCGTAGTCGATACAGGGGTTGGAAAGATAGGGCCGGGGTGCCAGGGGATGAAAGCCGCAGGCAGGCTTTCCTTCCTCCTCCTCCGGCTCATACAGGCTCATAAGAAGCAGTGCCAGGAAGGTCATATCGTATTGCAGAGCCAGCCGGGCGGTACCGGAAGCCCTGTCCCTTATGCTGCGGCAGATGCCGCAGTACACCTGCTGGTACCGTTTCTTCTCCTCCGGCTGCAGCTCTTCCACATCCGCCATCACAAAGCCGAACATACCTGTCCCCCCTTTTTCCCCTATTGTATCGGTTCATTATGAATAATACTTAAACATTTCCCCTATTTTTCCCTTTTTTCCTGGGTAGTCAGGTAGGCATTGAGGGCGCCGCCGTAGAACAAAATGGAAAGGCAGAAGTACAGCCACAACATACTCAGGGCCACGGTATACACCGGGCCGTAGAGGTTGGCGCTGCCGCTGAAATAGTTTACATAAATCGAATACAGGTCGGTGTAAATCAGCCATCCGGCGGAGGCCAGCATAGCTCCCGGCAGGCTGTCCCGAATCCGGTTCCGACGGTTGGGCAGCACCACGTAAATGGCGGTGAACAGCACGGTCTGAATGGCCAGCAGGACGAAAAACCGCAGGTTCACCACATCCATCAAAAAGGAAAACAGGGCTCCGTCCTTCCAGGACAAAAGCTCCAGCAGCTGATTGCTGAACACATGAAGAATCAATGTCAGCAGCAGCACAATGAGAAAGCCGAAGGTATACACCACGCTGATGAGCCGGGTGTAAAAGTATCCCCGGTCTTCCTCCACCCCGTACACACCGTTGAGACCCCGGAGAATCCCGTAAACCCCCCGGCTGGCTGCCCACAGTGCCGTCACCGCCGAGATGGAGACCACGGCAGTGGAGGTGGAGTAGTAGGTGTTGAGGATAATCCGCTTGGCACCGGACATCAGGGCACTGGGAATGAAGCCCTCCAGCATATCCGTCAGCAGGTTAATATCCAGCCCGGTGTAGCGAATCACACTCATCACCAGCATCAGGGCCGGAAAAATAGCCAGCAGCACGAAAAACCCGGCATTTCCGGCGTACACCGACACCCGAAGGCGGGAAATATCATCGAAGAATTTGAAAATTCTCTTTCCGTTCCGGCGAATCCAAGCGCCCACGGCAATCCCTCCTTTTGCTGCTTTAGAGAAAAAGGCCCTCTGCCAGGGCAGCGGGCCTTTCTGATTTTCCCCGATTATTCTGCGGAAATCATATAATAATATACAGGCTGACCGCCCCGGAGCAGGTTCACGTCTGCATTGGGGCAGATATTGCTGAACAGGTCAGCGGTCTTCTGGGCGTGCTTCTCCTTGATGTCCTCGCCATAGTAGATGGTGATAAACTCCTTACCGGAGTCCCGCACCTTCTCGGCCAGGGCCCGGAGCAGCACCTTGATGTCCTGGCTGGTGCCAAAGAGGGAGCTGCCGTAGATGGCCAGGTAGTCACCCTCGTGGATGTCGTGGCCGTCAAAGTCGGAGTTCCGGGCAGCGTAGGTAATCTGCATGGTATCCACAGTGCTAAGAGACTCGGTCATAGCCTCCGTGTTTTCCTCCACGGTGCCTTCCGGATTGAAGTTCAGCATGGCGGTAACGCCCTGGGGCACGGTCTTGCTGGGGATGACCACCACGTGCTTGGGGGTCAGCTCATCTACCTGCTGGGCAGCCATGATGATGTTCTTGTTGTTGGGCAGCACCAGCACCGTTTCCGCCGGGACCTTGTTCACCGCCTCCAGGATGTCCTGGGTGCTGGGGTTCATGGTCTGACCGCCGGAGATGATGCCGTCCACCCCCAGGTTGGAGAACACGTCTGCAAGGCCGCTGCCGGCGCAGACGGATACCACGCCGATGGGCTTTTCCGGCTCCGCAATCTTAGGAGCCAGCTCCTGCTCGCTCATCACCTTTTCGGTGTGCTGCAGGCGCATATTCTCAATCTTCACCGTGACGAAGCTGCCGTACTTCACAGCCTCGTGGAGGGCTGCGCCGGGGTCGTTGGTGTGGACATGGACCTTGATAATCTCATCGTCGTCCACCAGCACCAGGCTGTCGCCCAGCTCGTTCAGGAACGCCCGCAGGTCCTCAGGGTCAGAATCCCCTTCCCGGGACACGATGAACTCGGTGCAGTAGGTAAAGGTAATGTCCTCGTCGGCAAAGTCGGAGAAGTCCGCCTGCTCCTTCACCTCCACCGTACCCTCGGGAGCGGCAATGTCCTCACCCCGCAGGGCGCTGAGCATGGCCTCCAGAGCAAAGAGCCAGCCCTTGCCGCCGGCGTCCACCACCCCGGCCTTCTTCAGCACCGGGTTCTGGTTCACCGTATCCGCCAGGGCGACCTTGGCCTCGGCGATGGCAGCCTCATGGACAAATTCCAGGTAGTTATTCTCCCGGGCGGCAGTGGCAGCCTTGGAGGCAGCCAGCCGGGCAACCGTCAAAATGGTCCCTTCGGTGGGCTTCATGATGGCCTTGTAGGCAGCATCCACGCCCTCCTGGAGGGCATGGGCCCACAGGGTGCCGTCGCACTCCTCATGGCCCTTCAAAGCCTTGGCCATGCCCCGCATCAGAAGGGAGAGAATCACGCCGGAGTTACCCCGGGCACCCCGGAGCATGGCGGAAGCGGTGACGGAGGAAGCCTTCTCCAGGGAGGGGTCCTCGGTCTTCCGCAGCTCGGCAGCGGCGGCGGAGATGGTCATGGACATATTGGTGCCGGTATCGCCGTCCGGCACGGGAAATACATTCAGCTCGTTGAGCTGCTGCTTGTGAATCTCGATGGATGCCGCAGCGCTGATGAGCATTCTGCGGAAATCCGAACCGTTAATAATCTCGCGCAATGGTTCCTACCTCCAAATTATCCAATCATCATGGAATCTATATATACATTCACCTTCCGAACCTTGGTATCGGTGGACTTCTCCACCACATAGCGCACTTCGGAAATGATGGAGCTGCCTACGGTGGCCAGGTTGACCCCGTTGTCCACCATGATATGCAGATCAATGGAGATGGACTTGTCCGGATGGAACTCCACCCGAACGCCCTTGCCCATGGACTCCTTCCGCAGCAGATGGTAAAGACCATCCGTCACGGACCGGGCAGCCATGCCCTTGACGCCAAAGCAGTAGGATGCGGCGGTGCCTGCAATTTCCACATAGGCCTCGGTGGTAATACACACATTGCCCTTCTGGTTTTCCTGACAAATCATACTCCGTACCTCCTTAGAAAATCGGGGTTACACCATGCTCTGCTCCCAGCAGTCAGGAGCAGTCAGGCCCATCATCTTTACAATGGTGGGAGCCACATTGGCAAGGCCGTAGTGACCATCCCGGATGACCCAGGTCTTATCCTTGTCGTAGATGATGAAGGGAACCGGGTTCAGGGAGTGGGCAGTCCGGACAGAGGTCTTGCCCTTCTTGGTTTCCGTCATCTGGTCGGCGTTGCCGTGGTCGGCAGTGACCAGAACCATATAGCCGTACTTGTCGGCAGCTTCCAGGATGGCTGCCAGGCCCTTATCCACGCACTCCATGCCGTAGATCACTGCCTCCATGACGCCGGTGTGACCCACCATGTCGCCGTTGGGGTAGTTGCACCGCAGGAACTGGAACTTGCCGGAGGCCATAGCCGCCACCATCTTCTCGGTGATTTCCTTGGACTTCATGGCAGGGGCCTGCTCAAAGGGAATCACATCGGAGGGCACTTCCTCGTAAACCTCCAGGTCCTCGCAGACCTTGCCGGAACGGTTGCCGTTCCAGAAATAGGTCACATGGCCATACTTCTGGGTCTCGGACAGGGCATACTCGTGGATGCCGGCCTTGCACAGCACCTCGGTGAGGGTGTTGGTAATCACAGGGGGCTGGACCAGATAGTGCTCGGGGATGTTCAGGTCTCCGTCGTACTGGAGCATTCCCGCAAACTTCACGCCGGTGTAGTCCCCCCGGTCAAACTTGTCAAAATCCTTCCGGTCAAAGGCCAGAGAAATCTCCTGAGCCCGGTCGCCCCGGAAGTTGAAGAGCACCACGCTGTCGCCGTTGGCAATCTTGGCCACGGGCTCGCCGTTTCTTGCCACCACGAAGGGAGGCAGGTCCTGGTCGATGCAGCCGGTCTCCTTCCGGTAGGTCTCCACTGCTTCCGCAGCAGAAGAGAACTGCCGGCCGATGCCCTGGACATGGGTACGCCAGCCCAGCTCCACCATGCCCCAGTTGGCCTCGTAACGGTCCATGGTCACCTGCATACGGCCGCCGCCGGAGGCGATGGCGTAGTCGCAGCCTTCGGTGTTCAGCTCTTTCAGCACATCCTCCAGCTGGGCAACATACTCAAGAGCAGAAGTGGCGGGCACATCCCGGCCGTCCAGAAGAATGTGGCAGTAAGCCTTCTTCACACCGGCAGCGTGGGCAGCCTTCAAAAGGGCAATCAGGTGGCTGATGTTGGAGTGGACATTGCCGTCGGACAGCAGGCCCAAAAAGTGCATAGCCTTGCCGGACTTGGCATTTTCCACCAGGTCGAGCCAGGTGTGGGAGGCAAACAGGGTGCCGTTTTCGATGGACTCGCCCACCAGCTTTGCACCCTGGGAGTAAACCTGACCGCAGCCCAGGGCATTGTGACCCACCTCGGAGTTGCCCATATCCTCATCGGAGGGCAGACCCACAGCGGTGCCATGGGCTTTCAGGTAGGTGTGGGGGCAGGTAGCAAGCAGTCGGTCCAGGGTGGGGGTGTTGGCCTGAGCCACAGCATCGCCGCTGCCGCCGTCGCCCTTGCCTACGCCGTCCATAATTACAAGTACAATGGGTTTTTCCATAGGTATTCCCTCCGTAAAACATATCTATTATGTATTTTTTGCGCTTTATCAGTCGTACTATTTTACTACATTTCCCGGAAAGTTACAAGCCATTTTTGAAATTTTCTGTTCTAAAGGAAAAATCTCTGAAAATTCGCCGTTTTTTGGGCAATTTCTCAGAGATTTTTTCTTTTTTCAGTTCATGGCAGGGCCGCCCTCCCGGAAAAGAGCTCCAATGCGCCGCCGCAGAGCCTCCGCCTCCGGGGTGTTTCCTGTGCCCTGGGTGTCAATCCAGGTAACTGCCGCCTGCTGGGCCTGCTGGAGCGTTGCCAGGTCTGTCCCTAAATTCCCCATGCGGAAGGCAGGAAGCCCCGACTGGCGGGAGCCGAAAAAGTCCCCGGGCCCCCGGAGCTTCAAATCCTCCTGGGCAATCTGGAACCCGTCATTGGTTTTGCAGAAAGCTTTCAGACGCTGGATCGTCTGAACATTCCGGTTATGGGTGGTGAGGATACAGTAGCTTTTGGCAGAGCCTCTGCCTACCCGGCCCCGGAGCTGGTGGAGCTGGCTCAGGCCAAACCGGTCTGCATCTTCGATAATCATTAAGGTGGCATTCGGCACGTCCACCCCCACCTCAATGACTGTGGTGGCAACCAGCACATCCCCATCCCCCCGGGCAAAGGCGGACATGACTGCATCCTTCTCGGCGGACTTCATCTGCCCGTGAAGGAGCAGCACCTTCAAATCGGGAAACACCCGCTTTTGCAGGGTCTCCGCCCAGGTTTCCGCCGCTTTCAGGTTCAGTTCCTGGTTCTCCTCCACCGCCGGGCACACCACAAAGCACTGGTGCCCCTCCTGGGCCTGCTTGCGCACAAAGGCGTTCATCCGGCTGCGGTAGCTTTCGTTCACTAAAAACGTATCCACCGGCTGCCGTCCGGGAGGCAGCTCATCTACAATAGAAACATCCAGATCTCCATACATTAAAAGGGCCAGGGTTCTGGGAATGGGAGTTGCGGACATGACCAGCACATGAGGGCTGTTCCCCAGCTGGGAGAGCTTTGCCCGCTGGGAAACCCCGAACCGGTGCTGCTCGTCGGTAATCACCAGACCCAGATTGGCGAAGCTGCCGCTTCCTGCCACCAGGGCGTGGGTACCCACCACAATCTGAGCCTCCCCGGAGGCCATGGCATCCTGCACCAGCCGCCGCTGTCCCTGAGGAAGCGACCCGGTGAGCAGTTCCACCCGGATGCCCAGGGGGGCAAAGAGCTTTCCAAGAGATGCGGCGTGCTGCTCCGCCAGGATTTCCGTGGGAGCCATCATGGCGGCCTGGAAGCCGTTTTTCACCGCCAGGTAGGCAGCCGCTGCCGCCACCATGGTTTTGCCGCTGCCCACATCCCCCTGAACCAGCCGGTTCATCACCCGGCCCTTTGTGAAGTCCCCCACAATCTCCCCGATGGCCCGGTTCTGGGCACCGGTGAGGGCAAAGGGCAGAGCCTGATAAAAGGGAGTCAAGTCCAAATCGGTCAGCACCGCCCCGGGCTTTTCCTCCCGGGTGTACCGCATCAGGGCCAGTCCTGCGGAGAAAAGGAAAAACTCCTCAAAAATCATCCGCTTCCGGGCCTGCGCCGCCTCCTCCATGGAAGCGGGGCTGTGAATCATCCGGTAAGCTTCCGCCGCCGGTAAAATCCCGTATTCCGCCCGCACCTGGGGAGGCAGTATCTCCTCCGGCGGATTGCAAAGGGCCAGAGCCTGGGAAACCGCCTTGCACAGGGCCGCATTGGAAAGGCCGGCAGTAAGAGGATACACCGGAAGCACCCGGCGGGTCATCACGGGAGGGCTGTCCGGGGCCTCAAACACCGGGTTGGTCATGCCGTAGCCGCTGTAATCCCCCGACAGCTGTCCATAGAAAATGTACTCCTGGCCGTATTCCAGCTGTCCTGCGGAGAATTTCCGGTTGAAAAAGGTCAGGGTCAGCCGGGCGGTGTGGTCTGCCACCTGCACCCGGGTGAGATCCAGCCCCTTGCGGATATGGGCTGCCCGGGGACTGCCCGCCACCATGGCCCGGAAGCAGGCCGGAACCCCTTTCTCCAGCTGACTGATGGTCACAAGCCGGGTTCTGTCCTCATAGCCCCGGGGGAAATGGCAGATTAAATCCTGGAGCGTCCTTATGCCCAGCCCCTCCAGCTGCTTGGCCCGGGTAAAGCCCACCCCTTTTAAGATCGTTACCGGATCCTGGAGCCTTGCCATGGGATTCCCTCCTTTCCAAAATAAACCCGCAGAAAGCTCTGAACCCATCGGCAAGAGCTGGCGGGAAGAGTTTTTCGTCAGACAAAAGAATGGAAAACCGGGGAATACTTTGTGTATTTCCGGTTTTTCATTCTGCATGGATGGCGGAAAAAATCCGCCGCCGTATAAAATGAAAAAACTCCCTCCAAGCACTGCTCGGAAGGAGATATTTTCAGAGAAATCAGGCCAGCTTGTTCAGCCGCAGGGTCATGCTGCTCTTCTTCCGGGCAGCAGTGTTCTTGTGCAAAAGACCCTTACCGACAGCCTTGTCAACCGCAGTCACAGCAGTCTTGTAGGCAGCCTCGGCAGCGGCACGGTTGCCGCCCTCCAGAGAAGCCTCAAACTTCTTGATGACAGTCTTCAGAGCGGACTTGGCAGCCTTGTTGTTCTCATAAGCAACCTTAGACAGTTCCACACGCTTCTTTGCGGACTTGATGTTGGGCATGGTCACACCTCCTGTTCTGTGTTTTATCTCATGCGTTTACTGATTATACCTTGACTTTCCCATAAAATCAATACCTTTTTCAAAAAAATTTCCCCAAACCGGAAAGAAAGGGGAAATTCCCTGCCCGGAGCCCCGCCTCCCCGGCGGGATACACCTTGTCAAGACCAAATTTTTTCCGTTTCTTTACAAAGCCGTCGATTTTTCCGTCTGCGGAAAAAGGGAAAAAAAGTCGAAACCGGGGAAAAACTCTTATGTCAACCGTTATGCATAACCCCTGTGGAAAAGCCTTGTGGATAACTCTTGTGGAAAACTCTGTGGAGAATGTGGAAAACTCCCAGTTATCAACAGGTATTTTTCCCCTTTTGTCCTTCCACCCCCTGTGGAAAGGCTGCATACGGAAAATGCATAACCTGTGGAATACCCCCGGGTTTTTTCGTGTTATGTTTCCAGGATTCCCCCGGGCGTTATGGAGGGTCTTCGTCGAAAAAGTTGGGAATTTTTCTGACCCCCTCGATTTGGGGCGGCCCCTGGGGAACCGGGCTTTGAAAATTTTGTGAACATTCCACAAATTTCTTCCGGGTATGATTTTTCCTCCCCCGGAAATACTATCCATCAGGTTCTGCACAGGAGGTTTGTATGCAAGGAAAGGTAGAAATCTGCGGTGTGAACACCGCACAGCTGAAAATGCTCCCCCAGGCAGAGATGGAACAGCTTCTCCTCCAGGCCAAAAACGGGGATAGTCAAGCCCGGGAACGGCTGATTGAAGGGAATCTGCGGCTGGTGCTGTCGGTTTTGCAGCGGTTTGACCGTCGGGGGGACTGCCCGGACGATTTGTTTCAGGTGGGGTGCATCGGTCTCATCAAGGCCATCTCCAATTTCGACCCCACCAAGCAGGTGCGCTTCTCCACCTACGGCGTGCCCATGATTGCAGGGGAAATCCGCAGGTATCTCCGGGACAACGCCCCTATCCGGGTATCCCGCTCCATCCGGGATGTAGCCTACCGGGTGCTTCAATGCAAAGAAGCCATGGTTGCCAAGCTGGGGCGGGACCCAACCCTGGAGGAGCTTTCCCGGGAGCTGGACATTCCACTAAAGGATGTGGCGGAGGCTATGGATGCGGTGTGTGCTCCCATGAGCCTCTACGACCCGGTGTATGCCGACGGGGGCGACCCTCTCACCGTCATGGATCAGGTGCGGGACACCCGGAACACCGACGAGCAGTGGATGGAGCACATCGCCCTCCGGGACGCCTTCAACACCCTCACCCCCCGGGAAAAGCAGATTCTGTGCCTGCGGTTTTACGATGGCAAGACCCAGATGGAGGTAGCCGGGTCTCTGGGCATCTCCCAGGCCCAGGTGTCCCGGCTGGAGAAAAACGCTATCGCCACCATGCGGAAAAAGGTCAGCGTCATTTCTTCTTAAAAGTTATATTCCATCATCCCCTCCCATAGAATGTGGCAAGTAACTTCCAGGAGGGGATGGGTATGTCCTTTACAGAGCTGCGGTGCAAAGAGGTCATCTGCGTCAGCGACGGACGGCGGCTGGGCTTCGTGTGTGACGCCATCATCAAGGTGCCGGAGGGCTGTATCGAGGCCATCCTCGTCCCCGGCCCCAGCAAGTTCTTCGGACTCTGGGGGCCCGGGGATGACTTTGTGATTCCCTGGCGGTGCATCTGCAAGGTGGGGCCGGACATCATCTTGGTGGACATCGACCCGGAACACTGCCGCCGTCCCAGAGAGCGCAAAGGCCTTCCCTTCTGAAAAAGCTTAAAAAACCGGGATTTTTTTCAAAATACCCCTTGCAAAATGTGATTTCATCCGATATAATGAATCAGCATGGGCTTAGCCCATAGTATTTTACACCACACACCCGGGGATCGCCGGATATTGTGCTTTTTAAGTGAGCCGGCGGGATGATCGGGGTGGAGGAACAACAAAAGGAGAAAATTAAAATGGCTGTCGTATCTATGAAGCAACTGCTGGAGGCCGGTGTACACTTCGGTCACCAGACCCGTCGTTGGAACCCCAAAATGGCTCCCTACATCTACACCGATCGGAACGGTATCTACATCATCGACCTGCAGAAGACCGTGAAGAAGCTGGAGGAGGCCTACAACTTCGTCCGTGACACCGCTGCGGGTGGCGGCAACATCCTGTTCGTGGGCACCAAGAAGCAGGCTCAGGACGCTATCCGTGAAGAGGCTGCCCGTTGCGGCGGTTACTATGTGAACGCCCGTTGGCTGGGCGGTATGCTCACCAACTTCCGCACCATGCGTACCCGTATCGACCGTCTGGCTCAGCTGCGTAAGATGGAAGAGGACGGCACCTTCGCCATGCTGCCCAAGAAGGAAGTCATCAAGCACCAGGGCGAGATTGCCAAGCTGGAGAAGTACCTGGGTGGCGTGAAGGAAATGAAGAAGATCCCCGCAGCTCTCTTTATCGTTGACCCCCGGAAGGAGCGCAACGCCATCGCTGAGGCCCGGAAGCTGAACATCCCCATCGTGGCCATCGTGGACACCAACTGCGATCCCGATGAGATTGATTACGTGATCCCCGGCAACGATGACGCCATCCGCGCCATCCGCCTGATTGCCGCTACCATGGCCAACGCTGCCATCGAGGGCCGTCAGGGCACCGATGCTCCCGAGACCGTGGAGGCTGCTGAAGCTCCCGTGGCTGAAGAAGCTGCCGAGTAATTTCTATTGTATACGACGGGAGCCCGGAAGCGGGCTCCCATATCAGAAAATAGGAGGATTTAAAGTTATGGCTTTTACCGCTCAGGATGTTAAGAAGCTCCGTGAAATGACCAACGTGGGCATGATGGACTGCAAGAAGGCTCTGGCTGCCACCGACGGCGACATGGACAAGGCTGTGGACTGGCTCCGGGAGAAGGGCCTGGCCAAGGCTGCCAAGAAGGCTGACCGGGTTGCCGCTGAGGGCGTTGCTTACGCTACCGTGGTAAACGGCGTGGGCGTTGTCATCGAGGTGAACTCCGAGACCGACTTCGCTGCCAAGACCGACGCTTTCATGGACCTGGTGAAGAACCTGGCTACCGTGGTGGCTACCGACGCTCCCGCCGACGTGGAAGCTCTGAAGGCTTGCAAGTACCCGGGCTCCGACCTGACCGTTACCGAGATCATGCAGGAGAAGGTCATGTCCATCGGTGAGAATATGCAGATCCGCCGGTTCGCCCGGTTTGCCGACAACACCTCCGTGGCTTACGTCCACGCTGGCGGCACCCACGGCGTTCTGGTAAACCTGGCCGTGGAGGGCGGCATTGACGCCACCGAAATCGGCAAGAACGTGGCTATGCAGATTGCTGCTATGGGCGCTAAGTACTGGGACAAGTCCCTGGTTCCCCAGGCTGACATTGACCATGAGATGTCCGTGCAGATGGCCCTCATGGACAACGATCCCAAGATGGCCAACAAGCCCGCTCAGATCAAGGAGAAGATCGCTGCCGGTAAGCTGGCTGCCTTCTTCAAGGAGATCTGCCTGCTGCAGCAGGACTTCGTTCGTTCCGACCTGTTCCAGGGCTCCGTGGAAGGCTACATTGCCGACGCCGCCAAGAAGCTGGGTGGCTCCGTGAAGTTCGTGGACGCCGTTCACTATGTGAAGGGCGAGGGCATCGAGAAGAAGGAAGAGAACTTCGCTGCCGAGGTTGCCGCTCAGATCGCTGGCGCCAACAAGTAATTCCCCCCCGCTTGCATACCCCCAGCCTTTTGGCTGGGGGTTTTGTGATTTTGTCACAGAAAGGAAATGTCTTTTGGTGTATGATAAGGCCACAAGCAAGAGATACTACCAAAGAAAAGGTAGTCACCAAAAAGATAATTTCAGGAGGAATTTACTATGTCTGCGATTACTGTAACCAGTGAAAACTTTCAGGATGTTGTGATGAACAGCGATAAGCCCGTGCTGCTGGATTTCTGGGCTCCCTGGTGCGGCCCCTGCCGGATGGTCAGCCCCATCATCGACGAGATTGCCGGTGAGCGCAGCGACATCACCGTGGGCAAGGTGAATGTGGATGAGCAGGTAGCTCTGGCCCAGCAGTTCCGGGTCATGACCATCCCCACCCTCATGGTCATCAAAAACGGCCAGGTGGTCCACCAGTCCGCCGGTGCCCGCCCCAAGGCTCAGATTCTGGAGTTGCTGTAAAGCAACCCCTCCCTCAGCCAATCCCCACCCGGGATTGGCTGAGGTTTTTTTATTTTGTTTGCTTTATAGAACAAGTCCTTGTTCTTTGGCTTCTGTATGATTCATTCTCTTCCTTATATACTATCTTTAGACCGAAACGATGTTCTAAAGAGGAGTGGGAAGTATGGATGCCAAGGCTGTGGGGCAGCGAATCAAAGCCGCCAGAGAGAAGAAAAATCTCACCCAGGAGGATTTGGCCGCCCTCATTGATATCAGCCCCACCCATATCAGCGTGATTGAGCGGGGTGCCAAAATCCCCCGGATGGATACCTTTGTGGCCATCGCCAACGTGCTGGATGTTTCTGCTGATTCTCTGCTGGTGGATGTGGTAAATCATGCCGCCGAAGGTGTTGCTACGGAGCTTTCCAGCGCTATTGCTCAGCTCCCCCAAAACGAGAAAATGCGGATATTGAAAATAGTCAGCACCTTAATCGAAAAGTAATTATGGGAAGAGTCTTTGACTCTTCCCTTCAGCTTGTCAAAAAACTACCAAAACACCCTCATATCTGGTATAATACGGATAT
>LHCFC01400__coassemble_1447_pt1 | contig 43752 bp, 38 predicted proteins | sample LHCFC01400__metabat2_low_PE_055 | metagenome-assembled genome bin LHCFC01400 | reverse complement strand
GGGATGAAAGTGTCATAGTGGGTTATTACACTTCCCGCAGGAAGTGCATCCCCGTCCCCCAGCCGTCTGCCACACAATGGAAAGGAGCTGATTTTTATGGCAAGAAACGACGGAATCGACCGTACCTTTGCCCGCAACCAGGACTTGCCCACCCTCGATGATGTTGCGAAAGTTCAGGAACATAACGAACGGGAAAAGGACAGCTACTCCAACCAGGATATTGATACCACCCAGTCCTACCGGAATATTCACTTCAAGGCTCCCACCGACAGCTATGCTGCCATGTTCGATCAGATGATTGCCGATGGGATTATCTCCACCCGTGGCCTGAAAGCCAATGCGGTGAAATACGGGGAACTGATTTTTGATGTAAATTCCGCTTACTTCCACAACCACGGCGGATACGAGTACGCCAAGCAATTCTACACCGACGCATACAAAGCTGCCGTAGAGATCGTGGGCGGTGAGCAGTATATTCTCTCTGCCGTCATGCACGCCGATGAGCGTAACCGGGCCATCTCGGAAGCTCTGGGACAGGATGTGTACCACTACCACCTTCATGTGGTCTATGTCCCGGTGGTGGAAAAACAAATTCTCTGGTCGAAGCGGTGCAAGGATCAGTCCCTTGTGGGTACAGTCAAAGAAACCATCATGCAGGTCAGCCGCAGTAAAAAGTGGGAATCCAAGGTAGCTCTGGATGAGCAAGGCAATCCGCTTCTGACCTCCAAGGGGAAGAAAGTCCTGCGGACATCGTACAGTGTCCTGCAAGACGATTTCTTCAATTATATGCGGGCTGCCGGATATACCGACGTGGAGCGCGGAGAGCGTGGCAGCACGGAGGAGCATCTGACTGTGACCCAGTTCAAGGTGGCGCAGGAGCAGCAGCGATTGGAGGCTATGACCGCTCAAATCACCCAGACAGAGCAGACCTTAAATAACACACAGGCCGCCATTGAAAAAACGGAAAGGGAGCTGCAATCCCTGCAAGAGCAGGCAATAGAACAGCGCTCCGCTGCCCTGACCGTACAGGAAATTCGCTCCATGGGGAAAAAGACGATCACCGGCAATATTACTCTGACTCCATCTGAGTGCAGTACACTCAAGGATTATGCAGTCAATGGGATTCTTGCCAAGGCGGAAAACAGCCGCCTGAACGAAAAGCTGCAAAGTATGCAAAAGAGTGCCGCCATCTGGAAGCAGCGATACGATGCCCTGTACAACGCATATCAGGAACTGAAGAAAGAGGTCCAGCCGTATCTGGATGCCATCAAGCTCGCACCTGAAAAGGTACGGGCTTTTTTGGAGGCCATTTTGATCCGGCCCCGACAAGTAAGGCAACCAACCAAACCCATCCGCCGCAAGCAAGACATGGAACGCTAAAAGAAAGGAATTTTACTGCCTATGGTGAATCAGAAGCAGCAGGCAATGAGCCTGCCTATTGATCGTAAAATGCTGCTCTCCATTCGTGAGGCAGCCGAATACAGCAATATCGGCATCAACAAAATTGACGAGATGCTGAAACAACCTAACTGTCCTTTTGTACTGTACGTTGGCACAAAAAAATTGGTAAAACGCAAGGCTTTTGAGGAGTTTTTGGAAAGTCGGATTGCAATTTGATGAACCGGATGTTTTTGGTGCGCGCCAATTGGTGCGCACCAAAAACACTAAATTCTATTGAAAAAAAAGTGTTTTTGTGTTAGAGTAGAGTGTCGTGATGGACTCACGTTTCCTACTCTAAGGAAAGGAGTTCATTATATGGGCAAAAACTTAAAAGGCAGAGAATGCGGAAAAGGTATCTGCCAGAGAAAAGACGGTAAGTACACCGCAAGATATACCGCAAAGGACGGTTCCCGCAAGGAAAAGCATTTCGTTACGCTCCCGGAAGCTCGCAACTGGCTTGCCGATGCACAATACGAAGACAAGCACAATGTTCACAGCCCTTCCACCGAAATGACGGTGGATTCCTGGTTTGAGTTCTGGATCACCCATCTGATTGCAGACCTGGCACCCAATACCAAGAGAAATTACCGGGAACGGTATCGAATGAACATCCAGCCGGTTATCGGGAGTATGCGCTTGTGTGATGTCAAACCGATGCATTGCAAAATCGTCCTGAACAAGATGGAAGCAACCTATGCAGGCTCCACCATCCGCCAGGCGTATATTGCGATGGGGACCATGTTCCGTGCAGCAGTCATGAACGATATGCTCATCAAACATCCCATGGACGGGGTTCGTTTTTCAAAGCCGGTCCGTGCCGTGGATGACATTAAGTTCCTGACTGTAGAAGAACAGGCAGCTTTTCTGGAAACCGCAAAGCGCTCTCACAATTACAGGCAGTATGTGCTGCTGTTGGAGACCGGACTGCGGACTTCGGAAATGATCGGGTTGACCTGGGATTCTATTGACTGGAAAAAGCGGACCCTGACCGTCAGCAAGACGCTGGAATACCGCCATGGTGAAGGGATCTGGCGTGCAGGTCCTCCCAAGACCAACAGCAGCTATCGCACCATTCCGCTGACAACCCGTGCATACAATATATTAAAATCGTGCTACGAAGAACGTCACACCCGCAAAGAATCAGAACTGCTTTCTCAGATTCTGGAATATGTGGATCGCCGGACAGGAGAAACCCAGTATCTCTGCATGAGAGATTTGGTGTTTATCAATTACCGCACCGGAGAACCTGCAAAAAACAGTTCCTATGACACGCATCTGTACAAACTCTGTGACGAGGCTAAGATCAAGCGATTTTGTATGCACGCTCTGAGACACACCTATGCAACCCGTGCAATTGAAAGCGGAGTGTTGCCGAAAGTCCTTCAAAAGCTGCTCGGTCATTCCAGCATCAAAACAACCATGGACCGTTATGTCCACGTCACGGACGATTCTCTGACCAATGCCATCAAACAGTTCGAGCAAAGCACCCACATTATCGATTCAAAAATGGTGCGCTGCTGAAAAATTGGTGCGGAATTGGTGCGGAGGACACCCCCCTAAGCCCGAAAACCATTGGAAATAAAGGAGTTTTCAAAAATATGAAATTAGGTATCGTGGGACTGCCCAATGTGGGTAAGTCCACTCTGTTCAACGCCATTACCAATGCCGGGGTTCCGGCGGACAACTATGCTTTCTGCACCATTGACCCCAATGTGGGTGTGGCGTCTGTGCCGGATGAGCGGCTTAGCTGGCTGTCTGATTTTTACAAGCCCAAAAAGACCACCCCGGCTGTCATTGAGTTTGTGGACATTGCAGGTCTTGTGAAGGGTGCTTCCAAGGGCGAGGGGCTGGGCAACAAGTTTCTTTCCAACATCCGCACCACCGATGCCATTGTCCATGTGGTGCGCTGCTTTGACGACTCCAACGTGACCCATGTGGAGGGCAGCACCGATCCTCTCCGGGACATTGACATCATCAATCTGGAGCTGGTGATGGCAGACATTGAGATGGTGGAGCGGCGGATTGACAAGGCCCAGAAGGCTGCCAAGGGCGGGGACAAGAAGTTCCTCCGGGAGGTGCAGGTATTTACCGGGCTTCTGGAGCACTTGAACGCAGGAAAGCTGGCCCGCACCTATGACTGCGGCGAGGAGGATATGGCCCTTATCGCCACCTCGGATTTGCTCACCCTGAAAAAGACCATTTATGTTGCCAATATGTCGGAAAACCAGGTAAACGACCCGGACAGCAATCCCTACTATCAGAAGGTCAAGGCCCTGGCAGATGAGGAAGGCAGCCAGGTAATTCCCATCTGTGCCAAGCTGGAGGCGGACATTGCGGAGCTGGACGATCCGGAGGAAAAGGCCATGTTCATGGAGGAGCTGGGTGTCACTGAGTCCGGCCTGGACAAGCTGATTCGCAGCAGCTACGCATTGCTGGGTCTTATCTCCTTCCTCACCGCCGGTTCCGACGAGTGCCGGGCCTGGACCATCAAGAACGGCACCAAGGCACCCCAGGCCGCCGGTAAGATTCACACCGACTTTGAGCGGGGCTTCATCCGGGCAGAGGTGATTGCCTTCCAGGATATGAAGGAGTGCGGCACTATGGCCGCTGCCAAGGCCAAGGGTCTGGTACGCAGCGAAGGCAAGGAATATGTTATGAAGGACGGAGACATCGTCAACTTCCTTTTTAATGTATAAAGCATTTTTCGTGTAAAGGAGCGTTATTTATGAGCCAACAAAATTGTGATAAGCTGATTATTGCCATTGTGCAGGGCGACGATTACTACGACGTCATTGCAAAGCTGAATCAGGAAGGCTACTATGCCACCGTCCTGAATTCCACCGGCGGATTCCTGCGAAAGAAGAGCGTCACTTTGATGATTGGCGTCCATCACCAGCAGCTGGAAGGTGCCCTGGAGATTCTCAAGCAGTTCGGCAAGCGGACGGAGACCATCTACCAGCCCACCTCTTTCGGCTCCGGCTTCTCCGCCATGTCTGCCCCTCCCACCCCGGTGCCTGTCCAGTGCGGCGGCGTGGTGCTGTTTGTGGTGGATGTGGAGCAGCACGCCCGCTTCTGATTCCCCTACATAAATTTATCCCGGAAGGCTTTACCTTCCGGGATATTTTTTATGGAAGCCGATTGGCAACGGTAGGGTACATTTGCAGATTGGTATGGGGATAGAAGCTGGCGGCACGCATTTCCTCCACGAAGGTCTCCTGCATGGCAAATTCCAGGTAGTAAATCTCCCGGGCAATTCTGTCCGCCTCCTCCGGGGAAATCTGCCCGGTCAGGAGCTGGCAAGCCCCTTCCAGAGAGCTGTTGCCCACATTCACGAACTTCTCCCGGGGGGCGTCCGGGTACATACCGATGGTGATGGCGGATTCCAGATTCAGGTGCCGTCCAAAGGCCCCGGCCAGGTAGATTCTGTCCACTTCCTCCAAAGACAGCCCGGCGGTGTTCAGCAGCACCGCCACCATGGTATGGGCTGCCGCCTTGGTCTCCGTAAACTGGCGGATGTCCTCCTGGGTAAAGACCAGGGGCTCCCCGGTTTCGCTCTCCCAGCTCTCGGCGTAGGCCACTCCCAGTTCCTCCCCGAAAAGGCGGATTCTGGGGGACTTTTCTATATGGAGGTTGCCCCGCCGGTCCATCCATCCAGCCAGAAGCATCTGGGCCAGCAAATCCACAATGCCGGAACCGCAGATGCCCCGGGCCGGGGCATTTTCAATGGTGGTAAAGGTCAGCTCCCCTTCCCGGATGGTGACCGTATCCACCGCCCCGGCTCTTGCCCGCATTCCGCTTTTGCTGATGCCCCCCTCCAGGGCGGGGCCTGCGGCCCCGGCGCCTCCAATCAGGTAGTCCCGGTTCCCCAGCACCATCTCCCCATTGGTGCCGATGTCCAGAAACAAAGCCGTTTCCTCCCGGTGGGTCAGTTCCGTGGAGAGAAGGCCCGAGATAATGTCGCCTCCTAAATAATTAGCGGTGGAGGGGAAGCAGTACACCGGGCCGTCCACCAGAAGCCCCAGGGCTTTTCCCGCCACCACCCCGGGCCGGGTAATCACCGGGCGGAAGGGGGTGTGGAACAGGCAGAAGGTATCCAGCCCCAAAAGGAAGTGAATCATGCAGGTATTGCCGCTGATGACCATGCCGCAGATTTCCTCCGGCGTCACCCCTACCTCTGCACACAGCCCTTCCAGGAGGGTATTGAGGGTGTCCACCGTCACCTGGCGCAGCTCCTGCCGGTGCTCCGGGTTGTCCTTGGTGTAGAAAATCCGGCTCAAAATCTCATCGCCGTAGGCACGCTGGCCGTTTCGCACCGTGTCCTCCCCCAAAATGCTGCCGGAGGAAAAGTCCAGGATGCGCATGACCACCGTGGTGCTGCCCAGATCCACCGCCGCTCCGTAGCAGGCCCGGCTTCTGTCCCCCGGCTCTGCCCGGGTCACCCGGTATCCATCCGGAACCTTCTGCAAAGTCACGGTATATTGGGGAAGCCTCAGGGTTTCATAGGAGGCCGCCACCAGCTCTGTGGGAAACCGGGCAGAAATCCCCTCCGCTTCCAGCGCCTCCAGGCACCGGGACACATCGTCCGTCCGGTCCGTATCCAATTCTCCCATGGTCAGGCAGATCTTTTTCAGCCAATTCTTCTCCATGCTCTTGCCCCATTTCTCCTGTTGTTTTTCAGCTTTTATTATACGGATTCCCGAAAAAAATGCAACTGCTGCTTTCCCCCGGAGGCTGTAATCAATATTCACAGTTTCGTTAGTTTTTTTACCCATAAAATTCCACTTTTTGACATAGAAAAAATCATTTACAAATGGCTCCGCCGACTATATAATCTTGAAATCGAGAACCCCACAATTTCATTTTTTGAGGTGGTAGTCATGGAAAATACGCTCACTTCCGGCTCTCCCATGAAGCTGATTCTTCGCTTCTCCTTCCCCATTCTTCTCGGCATGCTTTTCCAACAATTTTATAACCTGGTAGACACCATCATCGTGGGGCAGCTCCTGGGTGCCAATGCGCTGGCAGCCGTGGGGTCCACCGGTGCCATCAACTTCCTGGTGCTGGGTTTCTGCATGGGCATTTGCAGCGGATTTTCCATTCCTGTGGCCCAGAAAATCGGCGCAAAGGACAACTCCTCCATGCGCCGGTATGTGATGAACGGTGTGTATCTTTCCGCCATTTTCACCCTGGTGATTACCGTTGTCACCGCCGTTTTCTGTGAGGACTTTCTGCGGCTGACCCAGACGCCGGAGGATATTTTTGTAGACGCCTACCGGTACATCTTCATCATCTTCCTGGGCATTCCCGGAAGCATTTTGTATAACTATCTTTCCAGCATTATCCGGGCTCTGGGAGACAGCAAAACCCCAGTGTATTTCCTGGCCCTCTCCGCATTTCTCAATATTTTCCTGGACATCGCCCTGATTCTCTGGTTCCAGGCAGGGGTTGCCGGTGCTGCCATCGCCACCATCGCCTCCCAGCTGATTGCGGGAATTGCCTGTCTTTTCTTTATGATAAAGCGATTCCCCATACTGAAAACTACCCGGGATGAGCGAAAAATCTCCGGTCACCACTGCATCCGCCTGTGCTACATCGGCATTCCCATGGGTTTGCAGTACTCCATCACCGCCATCGGCTCCATCATTCTCCAAACCGCCATCAACACCCTGGGCAGTACCTACGTGGCCGCCGTTACCGCCGGAGGCAAGCTGTTTCAGCTGCTGTGTGCCCCCATGGACTCCCTGGGCAGCACCATGGCCATTTACAGCGGTCAGAATGCCGGAGCGGCGGAATTCGGACGGCTTCGCCGGGGACTGCTGGACAGCTCCCTGCTGGGCCTTGTCTATTCTGTCTTTGCCTATGTGCTGATGTACTTCTTCTCCCGGCAGGGTGCTATGCTGTTCCTCAATCCCCAGGAGCCGAACCTGCAGCAGCTGATTGAACTGGTGGACCGGTACATTCTGATTCTCACCGCCTTCTTCTTCCCCCTCTCCCTGATTCTGGGACTGCGCTTCTCCATTCAGGGTATGGGCTTCAGCGTATTGGCCATGTCCGCAGGTCTCATGGAGCTGGTAGGCCGTGCCATCGTCGCCATGGGATTTGTCCCCATCTTCGGATACGATGCCGCCTGCTACGCCTCCCCGGTTGCCTGGGTTATGGCAGATCTGTTTCTGATTCCCGGAAGCATTCTGTGTGTACGGACCTTGGAAAAGCGGCACAAAGAAAAAAACTCCCTTTCTTGACGGAAAGGGAGCTTTTTTTACAGGGAATTATCCGATTTTCTTTCTGGCGTTCAGGGTGATGCCCATGCCCACAATCGCGGCCAGAGTCAGACCCACGAACACGAAGAAGATGTCGCCTTCACCGGTGGGCGGAATCACAATATCCTCCACCATCTGGATACGGCCGGAGCCGTTTACGGTGCTGTAATCCACCGTGAAGTTCTTGTACTTGGCTGCCAGCGGAGAGTTGCTTGCCTCCACCACGCCGTTCTCAAAGGCGGATACATAGTTGGCCAGCACCATGTAATCTTCCATCACATAGTCCAGCACATTCACGGCGCCGTCAAACATGGCGAAGCCGTCCCCCAGATCCCGGAGGGTGTAGTTGTAGCCAGCCAGATTGTACTTGGCCTTCAGGTCCAAATCGTCCCAGTTACCGGTTTCCTTGTTGTAAACCTTCACATCGTGGACACGATAGGTGCCGGTGGGGCCGCCAATCCACACACCCTTCTCATCCTTCTGGGTGGTGTCCTCCACGGTGGTGTTGATCTTGTAGGTGATGCCGGATACCTGGAGGAACCCGCCGCACTCAGCATTGCCCACATCCCGGGCGCCCCATTCCAGAGCGTCCAGAAGCTGCTGACCGGTAACGGTTTGCAGGCAGGCCACATTGCCGAAGGTGTGGATTTCCTTACAGGTCTTGTAGCTGATGTCCCCGGTGATGGCCTGGTTCCGGATGCCGCCGCCGTTCATAATGGCCACGTCCACATCCAGTCCCATGTCGTCAAACAGGTAGTAGAGGGCATCGGCGGCAAAGTCGCCGGTGTTGGTCTCCTGAGAACGAACCAGACGGTTGCCGTCCTTGTCGTAATTGTCGAAGGTCAGGGCGGTGGAGCCAATCTTCACGCCCAGCTTCTCATCCACCTGGGCAATCCAGTTGTCCTGAATGGCCTTGACCGCTGCATCGGAGCCGTCGTACTCCGTAATCAGCTGGGTGGAAATGGCACCATTTTCGGCGCTGATGACCATGCCGCCGATGGCGCTTAAGTACTCACCGGTCTGGGTCAGCACCACTTCCTTGCCGGACTTGTCCTTGACCATCCGGGATTCCACGGTGCTGTGGCTGTGCCCGTCGATAAAGGCATCCAGTCCCGTCACATGGGCAATGACCTCAGCACTGGTCCAGGGGCTGGAGGAAGCATCCAGGCCCAGGTGACCCAGGGCGATGACCTTGGTAGCCCCTGCTGCCTTGGCTGCGTCGATGGCCTTCTGCACATCGGCGTACAGTTCTGCACCATCGGTGCCGCCGGCAATGCCGTAGATGTAGTTGCCGTTTTCATCCTGGAAGTAAGCCGGAGTGGACTTGGTGAAGGACTCGGGGGTGGTGACACCGATAATGGCTACCTTCTCCTCACCCATCTCAAAAATCTTGTAGCTGTCCAGCACATTCTCCCCACGCTTGCCGTCCGCCTCGTGGTAGAAGTTGCAGGAGAGGTAGGGGAAGCTTGCCCAGCTCTGGAGGTTCTGACAGCCTTCCATGCCGTAGTCAAACTCGTGGTTGCCCAGGGTAGCGGCATCGTAGCCTGCGGCGTTCATCAGGTCGATGATGGTCTTGCCCTTGTCCAGAGAACCGTAAGCGGTGCCCTGGGCGTGGTCGCCCGCATCCACCAGCAGCACATGCTTATACTGCTGCTCCATGGCGGCCTTCAAAGCAGCTACGGTGTCATAGCCCATATCCCCATCGATGTAGGTGTGCACATCGTTGGTGTAGAGAATCACAATGTCGTTGGACTTCTCAACGGCCTGAATGGTAATCCGTCCGGAGCCGTTGACCGTGCCGTAATCCACAGGGAAGTTCTCATACTTGGAAGCCAGAGGAGAGTTGGTGGCCTCTACCACGCTGCCAGGGAAGGCAGAGATATAGTTGGCCAGGACCATGTAATCCTCCATCACATAGTCCAGCACATTCACGGCACCGGCGAACATGGCAAAGCCGTCGCCCAGGTCCCGGAGGGTGTAGTTGTAGCCAGCCAGGTTGTAGGTAGCCTTCAGGTCCAGGGCATCCCAGCTGCCGGTCTCCTTATTGTAGACCTTCACATTGTGAACCCGGTATTCTCCGGTGGGGGCACCGGTCCATACGCCCTTGTCGTCCTGCTGAACGGTGCTGGGGATGGCGGTGTTGATCTCGTAAGTAATACCGGAAACCTGGAGGAAGCCGCCGCACTCGGCGTTGCCCACATCCCGGGCACCCCATTCCAGGGCATCCAGCAGCTGCTGGCCGGTGATGGTCTGGAGGCAAGCCACATTGCCGAAGGCATGAATTTCCTTACAGGTCTTGTAGGTAAGGTCGCCGGTGATGGCCTTGTTCCGGACGCCGCCGCCATTCATAACGGCCACATCCACATCCAGGCCCATATCGTCAAAGAGGTAGTAGAGGGCGTCGGCAGAAAAATCGCCGGTGTTGGTCTCCTGGGAGCGGACCAGACGGTTGCCCTCGGCATCATAGTTGTCCAGGGTTACCCCGGCGGTGCCAATCTTCTCACCCAGCTGGGTATCCACCTGGGAGATCCAGGCATCCTGCTGAGCCTTCACGGCTGCATCGGAGCCGGTGTAGCCGGTGACCAGCTCGGTGGTGATGGCGCCGTCGGCAGAAATCACCATCTTGCCGATGGCGTTCAGGTACTGACCGGTCTGGGTCAGGGTGACAGGATTGCCGTCCTTGTCATTTACCACCTGGTTGGCAACGGTGCTGTGGCTGTGTCCGTCGATGAAAGCGTCCAGCCCGGACACATTGGCAATGACCTCAGCACTGGTCCAGGGGCTGGAAGAAACGTCCACACCCAGGTGGCCCAGGGCAATGACCTTGGTAGCGCCCTCGGCCTTGGCTGCGTCGATGGCCTTCTGCACATCGGCGTAGAGGGCTGCACCATCGTTGCCGCCGGCAATGCCGTAGATGTAGTTGCCGTTTTCATCCTGGAAGTAAGCCGGGGTGGACTTGGTGAAGGACTCGGGGGTGGTGACACCCACGATGGCTACCTTCTCGGTACCAAAGTCAAAAATCTTGTAGCTGTCCAGCACATTCTCCCCTCTCACACCTGCGGATTCGTGGTAGAAGTTGCAGGAGAGGTAGGGGAAGTTTGCCCAGGAACGAAGGTTGATACAGCCCTCCATGCCGTAGTCAAACTCGTGGTTACCCAGGGTAGCCGCATCATAGCCTGCAGCGTTCATCAGGCCGATGATGGACTGCCCCTTGTCCATGGAGCCGTAGGCGGTGCCCTGGGCGTGGTCGCCCGCATCCACCAACAGCACATTTTCATACTGGGTCTTCATTTCTGCTTTCAGCGCCGCCACGGCATCGTAGCCCATATCCCCATCGATGTAGGTATGCACATCGTTGGTGTAAAGGATGACGATGTCTTCCGTGTTGGGAGCCGCTGCAGCTGCCGGGGCCATCAGTCCCACCACAAGGACCAGAGCCAGCAGCATCGCAAGGATCTTTCGCATGATTAAGCCTCCTTCTTATAGTACGGAATGGGGTTCACTCCTATGCCCTTATTTTACATCATCTTTTACAAAATGGAAACAATTATATGTAGGATTCCTGTAAAAATATGGTAAGGATTTTTGGTAAAAATGTCCCCTTTTGCGGCAGTACCGCAAAAGGGGACAAAGTATGATTTTCATTGGTTATGGCTTTTCACCAGTTTCAGGGCTTCTTCCAAAGTTTTTTCCCGGATTTGTGCCCGGTCTCCCGAAAAGTGAAATTCTTTTGTCTCCACCAGCCCCGCCTGGGCATAGCCGATGAACACGGTGCCCACCGGGTTTCCGAAATCGTCTCCCCCGGGGCCTGCCAGTCCCGTCACCGACACAGCCACGTCCGCCTCCAGGCGCTGCCGCACCCCCTGGGCCATGGCTGCCGCCACCTCCCGGGACACAGCGCCCTTTTCCTGAAGCAACACCTCCGGCACTCCCAGCACATGGGCTTTCACCCAGTTGGTGTAACTGATGACGCCGCCTTTATACACCTGGGAGCTTCCCGGCACCGCCGTCAGAGCCGCCCCGATGCCGCCACCGGTGCAGCTCTCCGCCGTTACCAGGGTCTTTCCCTTCAGGGCTTCCAGCACCTCACAGCAAAGGGTCATCATGGTACTTCACCGTAATCTTTTCCACGGATTCCAGCGCTTCCGCAATCAGGGCCTCCCGATTAAGCTTCCGCTCAGCGTGCTCCACCTGGCCCAGGTTGGGCTTGGTCTTGGGGTGCTTGGGGGTAAAGACGGTGCAGCAGTCCTCATAGGGCAAAATGGAGGTTTCCAGGGTGCCGATTTTCCGGGCGATGGTGACAATCTCCTCCTTGTCCATGCCGATGAGGGGCATGAAAATGGGAATATCCACCACGGCCCCGGTGACTGCCATGGCCTGCATGGTCTGGCTGGCCACCTGGCCCAGATTCTCGCCGGTAATCAGGGCCCCGCAGCCGTCCTGCTTGGCAATCCGCCGGGAAATCTCCATCATAAACCGGCGCATAATCAGGGTGAAATACTCCTCCGGGCAGTTGTCCCGGATGGCTTCCTGAATCTTGGTAAAGCCCACCACATTTACCGTCATCCGGCCGCAATACTTGGTCACCAGCCGGGCCAACTCCAGCACCTTGTCCTTGGCCAGCTGGGAGGTGTAGGGATAGGAGAAGAAGTGGACGCACTCCACCTCCACGCCCCGCTTGGCAATCATATAGGCCGCCACCGGGGAGTCGATGCCGCCGGAGAGCAGGCACATGGCTCTGCCGCCCACCCCGGTGGGCAGACCGCCGGCACCCGGCTCCGCAGGTCCATGGACGTAGGCAGCCAGGTCCCGGATTTCCACATACACGGTGTAGGCAGGATTATGCACATCCACCCGGCAGGCAGGATGTGCCTCTGCCAGCCGTCCGCCAATCTCCTGGGAGACGGCGATGGACTGGAGGGGGAAGGCTTTGTCGGAGCGCTTGGTCTCCACCTTGAAGGACTCGGCACATTCCAGGTCGTCCCCCAGGTAGGCTTCCACCGCCTGGTAGATGGACTCCATATCCTTCTCACAGGGTCGGCACCGGCACAGCTTCACCACGCCGAAAATGGCATGGCAGGCTTCCCAGGCGCCATCCACATCCGCATTCTCGTCCTCCGGCTCCACATACACCGTAGACTGCATGATGTATACATCAAAGTTTCCGTAGGGCTTCATCCGGCGGCGGACATTCTGCCGCAGCTTATCCTCAAACTGCCGCTTGTTGGCACCCTTGAGTACAATTTCTCCCAATTTCAGCAAAAGAATCTCTTTCACAGCTTATCCTCACTTACATTAGATTATAGGTTGACTTTCCGGTACTGGATGGCCTCGGCGATGTGCTCCGGCCGGATATCCTCCGTACCTTCCAAATCTGCAATGGTTCTGGCTACCCGGAGAATCCGGTCGTAGCTTCTGGCAGTCAGGCCCATGGAATCAAAAGCCATATGCATCAGCTGGTCGGACGCCTCATCCAGCCGGCAGAACCGCCGCAGCTCATTGGGGCCCATCCGGGCGTTGCACATCCCGCTACTGTCCCCGAACCGCTCCAGCTGCCGCTTCCGGGCGGCATTCACCCGCTGCTGGATTGCTGCGGAGGGCTCTGCCTCCTTCCGCTGCCGCAGCTGTTCATACTGCACCGGAGGCACCTCCACAATCATGTCAATCCGGTCCATAAGGGGGCCGGAAATCCGGCTGCGGTAGCTCTCCACCGCCATGGGAGAGCAGGTACACCTGCCGGAGGGGTCCCCGTACCAGCCGCATTTGCAGGGATTCATGGCGCACACCAGCATAAACTCCGCCGGATACGTCACCGCCCCGGAGACCCGGGATATGGTCACCTGCCCATCCTCCAAAGGCTGGCGCATGAGATCCAGAGTGTCCTTCTTAAACTCCGGCAGCTCATCCAGGAACAAGACACCCTTGTGGGCCATGGAAATCTCTCCCGGCCGGGGATTGGTGCCGCCGCCGATGAGACCTGCATTGGAGATGGTATGGTGGGGACTGCGGAAGGGTCGGTTCCGGACCATGGGGTGCTTTGCAGACAGCACCCCCAGAACAGAATAAATCTGGGTGGTTTCCAGGGCTTCCTCCCAGGTCATATCCGGCAAAATGGAGGGAAGGCGCTTGCTGAGCATACTCTTGCCCGAGCCCGGCGGGCCAATAAGCAGGATGTTGTGGCTGCCGGCGGCCGCCACTTCCATAGCCCGCTTCACATTCTCCTGCCCCAGCACATCCTTGAAGTCCAGAGGCTCTCCGCCACTCTCCCCGGGCACCCACATAGGCTCCTCGGGAATCTCCTCTTCCCCGTTCAGGGCCTGGGCCAGCTGGGTCAGGTTCTTTACCGGGTAGACCGCCGGTCCCCGGGCCAGGGTTGCCTCCGGGGCATTCTCCGCCGGGATGTACACCCGCCGGATCCCCGCCCGCTTGGCGGCAATGACCATGGGCAGGACACCGCTCACCGGCCGCACCTGTCCGTCCAGGCTTACCTCTCCCAAAAAGGCGCTGTCCGGCTGGGGACGGCGGATGGCACCGCTGGCGCAGAGGATGCCCAGGAGAATCGGCAAATCATAGTGGGTTCCGGCCTTTTTCAGGCTGGCCGGAGCCAGATTCACGGTGATTCTTCCTGTGGGGAAGCGCATGCCGCTGTTCTTGGCCGCTGCCCGCACCCGCTCCCGGGCTTCCTTCACCGCCGCATCCGGCAGACCCACAATGTCAAAGCCGGGAAGGCCGTTGGAGATATAGCATTCCGCCGTCACCGGGCTTCCATGGATGCCGTGAAGGCCCAGGGTGCAAATGCTGCAAATCACGACTTTCACTTCCCTTCTTTCCCATTATTTCTCCTATCATATCACATTTACCCGGAAAAAACAAAGATTATTTTCCCTTTCTCCGTCCCGCCGCTCCTTTCCCCAACCCCTCTGGGATTTTTCCCCATAAGCGGCTTTTTTCCTTTACAAACGAAGAATTAAGTGGTATTATATACCCGACAAAATTTGAGTACTTTAGGAGGTATTATATTTTGGCAAGAAAATTTAAAACCATGGACGGCAATACTGCTGCCGCCCATGTCAGCTATGCTTTCACGGAAGTAGCTGGCATTTACCCCATTACCCCCTCCAGCCCCATGGCCGACTATGTGGACCAGTGGGCCGCTGCCGGTCGGAAGAACATTTTCGGTAACACCGTAAATGTTGTGGAGATGCAGTCTGAGGCCGGTGCTGCCGGTACCGTTCACGGCTCTCTGGCCGCCGGTGCCCTGACCACCACCTACACCGCTTCTCAGGGTCTGCTGCTGATGATCCCCAACATGTACAAGATCGCCGGCGAGCTGCTGCCCTGCGTGTTCCACGTGTCCGCCCGTACTGTGGCTGCTCAGGCTCTGAACATCTTTGGTGACCACTCCGATGTTTACTCCTGCCGTCAGACCGGCTTCGCCATGCTGTGCGAAACCAATCCTCAGGAAGTTATGGACCTGGGCGCTGTTGCTCACCTGGCTTCCATCGAAGGCCGTGTTCCCTTCATCAACTTCTTCGACGGTTTCCGTACCTCCCACGAGATCCAGAAGATCGCTATCTGGGACTACGAGGACCTGAAGGAAATGACCAACATGGAGGCCGTTGCCCAGTTCCGGAAGCACTCCCTGAACCCCGAGCGTCCCGCCATGCGTGGTTCCCACGAGAACGACGACATCTTCTTCCAGCATCGTGAGGCCTGCAACAAGTACTACAACGCCCTGCCCGCAGTGGTGGAGAAGTACATGGCCAAGGTCAACGAGAAGCTGGGCACCAACTATCAGCTGTTCAACTACTACGGCGCTCCCGATGCTGACCGTGTGATCGTAGCCATGGGCTCCGTCAACGACGTCATCGAGGAAGTCATCGACTACCTGAACGCCCACGGCGAGAAGGTTGGTCTGGTGAAGGTCCGTCTGTTCCGGCCCTTCTGCCCCGAGAAGCTGATTGCCGCCATCCCCGAGTCCTGCAAGAAGATCGCTGTTCTGGACCGCACCAAGGAGCCCGGCTCCCAGGGCGAGCCCCTGTACATGGACGTGGTTATGGCTCTGGCCAAGGCCGGCCGTACCGGCATTCAGGTCATCGGCGGCCGTTACGGTCTGGGTTCCAAGGACACCCATCCCGCTTCCATCTTTGCCGTTTACGAGGAGCTGGCTAAGGCTGAGCCCAAGCACGAGTTCACCATCGGCATCGTGGACGATGTGACCAACCTGTCCCTGGAGGAGAAGGTCTCTCCCAACACCGCCGCAGAAGGCACCATCGAGTGCAAGTTCTGGGGTCTGGGCGGCGACGGCACCGTTGGCGCCAACAAGAACTCCATCAAGATCATCGGTGACCACACCGGCAAGTACGTACAGGCTTACTTCCAGTACGACTCCAAGAAGACCGGCGGCGTGACCGTTTCCCACCTGCGCTTCGGCGACAGCCCCATCAAGAGCCCCTACTACGTGAACAAGGCTGACTTCGTGGCTTGCCACAACCCCTCCTACATCACCAAGGGCTTCAAGATTGTGCAGGACGTAAAGCCCGGCGGCGTGTTCCTCATCAACTGCCAGTGGAACATGGAGGAGCTGGAGCATCACCTGGATGCCGCTTCCAAGCGCTACATTGCCAACAACAACATTCAGCTCTACACCATCAACGCCATTGACCTGGCTATCAAGGTGGGCATGGGCAAGCGTACCAACACCATCCTGCAGTCCGCTTTCTTCGCTCTGGCCAAGGTTATGCCCAGCGAGGAAGCCATCGGCTACATGAAGGCCGCTGCTGAGGCCTCCTACCTGAAGAAGGGCCGGGATGTGGTTGAGAAGAACTGGGATGCCATCGACGCCGGTGCTACCGCCTTCGTGAAGGTGGACGTGCCTGCTTCCTGGGCTACTGCCGAGGACAAGGTGGTTGACCACACTCTGGAAGGCCGGGAGGACACCGTCAAGGTGGTCAAGAACATCCTCACCCCCGTGGGCAAGATGGACGGCTCCAGCCTGCCTGTTTCCGCCTTCACCGACTACGCCGACGGCCAGTTTGCTCTGGGCGCTTCCGCCTACGAGAAGCGTGGCGTTGCCGTGACTGTTCCCACCTGGGATCAGACCAAGTGTATCCAGTGCAACAGCTGTGCTTATGTCTGCCCCCATGCTACCATCCGTCCCTTCGCACTGACTGAGGAAGAGGCTGCTGCCGCTCCCGCCGGTGCCAAGATTGTTCCTGTGAAGGCCGGCAAGGGCAAGGGTGTTTACACCTTCTCCATGGCCGTTTCTCCCCTGGACTGCATGGGCTGCGGTGTCTGCGTTGGCGTATGTCCCGTGGGCGCTCTGACCATGGTTCCCCAGGAGCAGGAAGCTGCCCAGCAGGATGTGTTCAACTACATGGTCTCCAAGGTCTCCGAGAAGCCCGAGCTGCAGGATAAGTCCGTGAAGGGCAGCCAGTTCCGCAAGCCCCTGCTGGAGTTCTCCGGCTCCTGCGCCGGCTGTGCCGAGACCAGCTACGCCCGTCTGATCACTCAGCTGTTCGGCGACCGGATGTATATCTCCAACGCCACCGGCTGCTCCTCCATCTGGGGCGGTCCTGCTGCTACCTCTCCCTACTGCGTAAACGAGGATGGTCACGGTCCCGCATGGTCCAACTCCCTGTTCGAGGACAACGCTGAGCACGGCCTGGGTATGTACACCGCACAGGCAGTTCTCCGTGAGTCCCTGAAGAACAAGGTCATGAAGGTCATGGAGTCCACCTCCTCCCAGGAGCGGAAGGATGCCTGCCAGGCTTGGCTGGACACCTTCAACAACGGCGAGGCCAACAAGGCTGCCACCAAGGCACTGGTTGCCAACCTGGAAGCCAATGTGTGCTGCGACACCGTGAAGGACATCCTGAGCCAGAAGGAGTACCTGTCCAAGAAGTCCATCTGGATCTTCGGCGGCGACGGCTGGGCCTATGATATCGGCTTCGGCGGCGTGGACCACGTGCTGGCTTCCAACAAGGATGTCAACATCTTCGTGTTCGACACCGAGGTTTACTCCAACACCGGCGGACAGGCTTCCAAGGCTTCCAACATCGGTCAGGTTGCTCAGTTCGCTGCCTCCGGTAAGGAGACCAAGAAGAAGTCCCTGGCTGAGATCGCTATGTCCTACGGCTATGTGTACGTGGCTCAGATCGCCATGGGCGCTAACCAGGCTCAGACCATCAAGGCCATCACCGAGGCTGAGGCTTACAACGGACCTTCCCTGGTCATCGGCTACGCTCCCTGTGAGATGCACTCCATCAAGGGCGGCATGATGAACTGCCAGGCTGAGATGAATAAGGCTGTGGACTGCGGTTACTGGAACCTGTTCCGGTTCGATCCCACCAAGGAGACCGGCAAGTTCACTCTGGACTCCAAGGCTCCCAAGGGCGGCTATCAGGAGTTCCTGATGAACGAAGCCCGTTACAGCCGTCTGACCCGTGAGTTCCCCGAGCGTGCAACCGATCTGTTCGCCAAGAACGAGGCTGCTGCCAAGGAGCGTTACGAGCATCTGCTGAAGCTGGTTGAGGTCTACAAGGACTAATTCCCAATAACAAACCGCCCCTGGTTTCCCAGGGGTGGTTTTTTCTAAGAGGTTAAGTTTATGCTTTGTACTGTCGTAGATATCCGGGGAGACTATGCCCTGGTCCGCTATACCGACACCGGGGTGGAGTCTGAGGTGGCTCTGGCCCTTCTGCCCTTTGGGGTGGACATCGGGGACGCCCTGAAGTTTGAAAATTACGAATTTTCCTGGGTGTAACACCTCTTGTGTTGCATTCTTCCCTTTTTTGTGGTAAACTATTTAGAAAAGAGGGAGGGATGGCCATGCAGATTCAGGAATCCGGGGAGATGTACCTGGAAACCATTTATATTCTTACCCAACAAAAAGGCCATGTCCGCTCCGTGGACATCAGCGAGTATATGAATTACAGCAAGCCCAGCGTCAGCCGGGCGGTGGGAATTCTCAAATCCGGCGGCTACATTCAGGTGGAGGCAGACGGCTCCATTCTCCTGACGGAAACAGGGCTGGAAATTGGGAAGAAAATCTATCAGCGCCACACCCTTTTGACCAAGGTGCTGATTCAGCTGGGTGTCAGCCCGGAGCAGGCGGCAGAGGATGCCTGCAAAATGGAACACGCCATCAGCGATGAAACCTTCCAGGCGCTGCAGCGGCATCTGCATATGGAAAAATGAAAAGCTGGAATTGGGAAATCCCAATTCCAGCTTCTTTTTATACCTTTGCTTCCGTCTGATTGGTGATAATCTCACAATGGTTTTCCACCACGGAATTTTCCAGAATAATCTCCCCGATGGAGTCTGCCTGGATTTTGCCCTCTGCCGGGTTCTTCACCGAGTCGATGTGGCCCCGCACATCCGCCTCCACCTGGGAGTACTCAAAGGACAGGTCCGTCCCCTCCATGGTGCAGTTGATGAGCTTCAGATTCTTGCAGTAGCACAGGGGCTGGGTGCCCGTAATGTGGCAGTTGATAAAGGTCAGGCCATCGGAATACCAGCCCAAATACTCGCCCTTTACCTGACAGTTCCGCACCGTCACATTCTCTGCGTGCCAGAAGGCATCCTTGGTGTCCAGGATAGAGTCGGTGATGGTGACGTTTTTGGTGTATTGGAAGGAGTATTTTCCCTTCATTCTCAGCCGGTCAATCTGCAAATCCTGGCTGTCCAGGAATATGTACTCAGAGGTAATGTCGCAGTCGGCAATCTGAATTCCCCGGCACTTCCAGCCAAACTCCGGAGACTCCGCCCGGGTGTTGGCGACCGCCACATCCCGGCACTCCCGCAGGCACTTGATGCCCCCCAGGTAGCTTCCATAAATCTTTCCCTCTTTGGCATACCAGATGGCTGCCCGGCAGCCGGTGTCCATGGTGCAGTCCCCCAGGGTAAAGCCCTCCACGTGCCAAAGGGGATACCGAAGAGAGAAGCTGCAATTCTCCAAAGTCACATTTCTGGCCTCTTTCAGGGCGGACTCTCCATCCGCCGGGCCTTCAAAGCGGCAGTTTGCCACCGTGGTATCCTGCAAATTATACAAGGCTCTCTCTTCGTCAAATACCTGATTTTCGATTTTCATTCTGAATCCTCCTCGATTCCCTGCATTTCCAAAAGTTCCAATACCTGCTGTCCCCGCTGGGTAAGACCGATACTGCCATGGACGGGATACCCCACATAGGCGCTCATATCGGCACCTTTCAGGGGCGCATCATAGGAAATATCAATCAGCCCCCGCTTTTCCAGGCACTGCAATATCAGGCTGTATTCCTCCCGGGAAAGGGTGGAATCCTCCAGATAAACCGGCACCATATCCTCCCGGCGGCGGGCAACCGGCAAAAAGGAATACTGCCCCAGGGTTTGCAGAACACCCATTTCTCCGGCGGTCAGCTCCAAAGAAGCGGAACAGCCGGTGCAGCCGCCGCAATTTCCGCCGCAGCCTCCGCAGGAATGTGGATTCCCCATAGACATTCTCCTTTTTGAAAGTTTTTCTTATTATACCCCTTTCTTTTATGGTGTGCAAGCCCTTTTTCGATGGATAAGCCCCAAAGCCCTTTGGTATCCTTTTTTCCAGGAGGGATGCAACCATGAAGAACAAACGTCTGCAACTCATCTTTTGCCTTGCCCTGCCTCTGGCGGTGGGCTTGGCCGCTTCCTGGGTCAGCGGCGGCTCAGAACTATATGACAAGCTGATTCTGCCCCCACTGTCTCCCCCCAGCTGGGTGTTTCCGGTGATGTGGACAGCTCTGTATCTGCTCATGGGCTATGCCTCATACCTGGTCCTCACCTCCGGGATGGACAAGTCGGTAGTGAATCCTGCCCTGGGGGCTTATCTTGTGCAGCTGTTTTTTAATTTTCTCTGGCCGGTGGTATTTTTCGGACTGGTCCGCTTTGCCGCCGCTCTTTTGGTTTTGGTCCTTTTGTGGATTGCCATTTTCATCACCATCCGGCGGTTTTTCCCCATCTCCCCACTGGCGGGAAAGCTCCTGATTCCCTACCTGATTTGGGTGAGCTTTGCCGGATACCTGAACGCCGGTGTGTGGCTTCTGAATCAATCCAATCCTTTTCTATAATAAAAACCGGGAAACCACGGAAAAAGTTGTTGCATTTCCGAGGGAATTGTGGTATACTACACCGTGTGTCCGGCGTCGGGCCTCTCTATTGGGATGTCGCCAAGGGGTAAGGCACCAGACTTTGACTCTGGCATTCGTAGGTTCAAATCCTGCCATCCCAGCCATTTGATCCGCTAGCTCAGTTGGCAGAGCAACTGCCTTTTAAGCAGTGGGTCCGGGGTTCGAATCCCCGGCGGGTCACCAAAAATCGACAAGCACCTTTTGGGGCTTGTCGATTTTTACTTATTCACTCTTCACTTTTCACTCTTCACTAAATTTGCAGGGTCGATTTTTGGAAGTGAATAAGTAATAGAGAATAGTGAAGAAGTATTTTTTAACCTGGATAAGCATGCAGTGCCTATCCAGGTTTTGTTATTTTTTCAGCCGTCCATATTGTTTGAGATAGAAAATCAGAGACAGTAAGCCGGGTATGGCGATGTAGAGGAGCAGTGCTCCGACGGAAGCCTTGGCAACAGCATCCACATCTTCACAGGACAGGGCAACTGCCACATAGAGCACTGTGATAGGCAAAGCAAGCATCCCCAGGATTTTGTGAGCCAGGTTCCAGGTGGGTTCGTCCAGCACCGTCCAGGGCAGCCGCAGCCCTGTGTGCCGCTGGAAAGGAAGCCTGGGAGAGATGGCGCCAAAAAAGAGGAACAGGCAGGAAAAGAGTCCCACCAGGAGCCACTTCTCCTGGGTCTGGGAGAAAACCACCCTTTCCGTTCCCACAAGGACGCTCAGCACCACAAGACCGACAAAGAGCACGCCGTCAAAAACCGTAACCACCTTTAATAGCCGGTTTTGGGTCGGAGTCATCGTCCCCTGGCTCAGAAGGGACAGGTTCCGGTAGAGAATCCCCAGGGCCAGCAGGACACACACACCCACGGAAACGGCAGAAACCACAGGGTTCTTCACCGCCAGGGCGATGCCCAGGGCCAGGAAGGAAAGAAAGAGGATCATTCCTCGCTGCCGTCCTTCCAAAGCCATCTTTTCCAGCTCCCGGTTCCGCTCTGCCAGCGCCTCATTCACCCTTGCCAGCTCTGCCGCCAGGTTTTCCCCTTGCTGGGGGGTGTCCAGCAGAATCTCCACCGACACCTCCAGCACCTGAGAAAGACGCACCAGCGCCTGGGCATCCGGCACCGACAGGTTCTTTTCCCATTTGGACAGGGTCTGCCGGACCACGGGAATCTGGGCGGAAAGCTGCTCCTGGGTAAGTCCCCGGGCTTTCCGGTATTTCTGAATGTTATCTCCCAACATTGCGGTATCACCATCCTTGCCGTCATTATAAGATGGATGCCCAATCTTGTAAAGCAACAGCTTTTAACACCGGAAAAATACCCCGGAGCCGAAGGACTTTCCTTGGCTCCGGGGTGTGTTTTATCCCAGGTAGGTGTATCCGGCGGCTTCCACCGCTGCTTTCAGCTCCCCCTGGGGGATTTCCCGGGTGGATTCCACCGTGGCGGTGCCGGCCACATGGTCGGCGGTGACGGAGGTCACCCCATCAATGGCAGACAGGGCCTTTTCCACATGGGCCTTGCAATGGGTACACATCATGCCTTCGATTTTTACCGTTACTTTCATGGTTTCATTCTCCTTTTTGGGTTGGATTATGGTATTTTCCCGGGGTTTTGCCCCGATTTTGGCGAAGTTCAGCCGAAGGGCGTTGCTGACCACGCAGAAGCTGGAAAGGCTCATGGCCGCCGCTCCAAACATGGGAGTCAGCTCCCAGTGGAAGATGGGCAGGAACACACCGGCAGCCAGGGGGATCCCCAGCAGGTTATAGAAAAACGCCCAGAAGAGATTTTCGTGGATGTTCCGCAGGGTGGCACGGCTGAGCTTCACAGCGGAAACCAGCTGGCTCAGGCTGGAGTTTACCAGCACCACATCCGCAGAGTCAATGGCCACATCCGCACCGGCGCCGATGGCCACACCCACATCCGCCGTAGCCAGAGCCGGGGCATCGTTGATGCCGTCTCCCACCATGGCAACCTTCCCCTGCTTTTGAAGATTCTCCACTGCCTGGGCTTTTCCGTCCGGCAGCACATTGGCAACCACCCGGTCCACCCCGGCCTGCTTGCCCACGGCCTCCGCAGTTCTGGTGTTATCCCCGGTGATCATCACCACCTGGATGCCCATGGTTTTGAGCTCAGAAATAGCCTGGGCGCTGTCCGGCTTCACCGGGTCGGCTACGGCAATCACCCCTGCAAGAACCCCATCACAGGCAAAGTACAAAGGTGTCTTTCCCGCCTGGGAAAGGGCATCCGCCTGAAGTCGGGCTTTTTCTTCCAGGGGGGCAAAGTCCCGGATAAAGTCCGGCTTTCCGGTGGCAACAGCCTTTCCCTGCCAACGCCCTGTCAGGCCGTTGCCCGGGTACACCCGGAAGTCCTCCACCGGGGCAATGTCCAGGTTTCTTTCCGCCCCCTCCTGCAAAATCGCCTTGGCAAGGGGGTGTTCGCTGCCCTTTTCCAGGGAACAGGCCAGCTGCAAAAGGGCGGTCTCCTCCCAGCCTCCCAGGGGAATCACGTCCGTTACCTTGGGTGAGCCTTGGGTGATGGTTCCGGTTTTGTCCAGGGCCACGGTGTGAATTCTTCCCATCATCTCCAGAGCCGGGGCGTTTTTGAACAGGATGCCATTTCTGGCACCCAGTCCGCTGCCCACCATCACCGCCACCGGAGTTGCCAGCCCCAGGGCACAGGGACAGCTGATCACCAGCACCGTGATAGCCCGGGACAGAGCATCGCTCAAAGGTGCTCCCACAATCAGCCATACAGCCAGGGTCACAAGGGAAATTCCCAGCACCGTGGGGACGAAAATCCCTGCCACCCGGTCCGCCACCTTGGCAATGGGGGCTTTGGTAGCGGAAGCATCGGACACCATGCGGATAATCTGGGACAAGGTAGTATCCTCCCCTACCCGCAGGGCCTTGCATTGGATGTAGCCGGTCATATTGATACAGGCGGCATAGACCCGGTCTCCCTCCTGCAAGTCCACCGGGATGCTCTCCCCGGTGAGGGCGGACTGATCCACGGCACACTGGCCCTTTACAATCTCCCCATCCACGGGAATCCGACCGCCGGGACGGACCACAAAGATGTCTCCCACTTTCAGCTTCTCAATGGGAATCTCCTGCTCCTTGCCATCCACCAGCACCACCGCCGTCTGGGGTGCCAGGGCCATCAGCCCTTCCAGGGCCTTGGTGGTCTTACCCTTGGCCCGGGCTTCCAGGAGCTTGCCCAGGGTAATGAGGGCCAAAATCATGGCGGCGGACTCAAAGTACAGCCCATGAAGCATATGGGCAGCCTTCTCCGCCTCTCCTGCCGCTTCTGCGCCAGCCATGGCGAACACCAGCACCGTGCTGTAAGCATAGGACACGCCAGCCCCCAGCGCCACCAGGGTGTCCATATTGGGAGCACCGTGGAGAAGGCTCTTAGAGCCGTTGATAAAGAACCGCTGGTTAATCACCAGAATGATGCCGGAAAGGAGCAGCTGGGCAATTCCCGAGGCGGTGCTGCTCTTTTCCAAAAATGCAGGCAGGGGCACATCCCACAGCATCCGCCCCATGGACAAATACATGAGAATCCCCAAAAACACCAAAGAGGCAATCAGCCGGGCAGGAAGATTCCCGGCGGCCTTCTCTGCCTTCGGGGCTTCCCGCTTTTCCGCCCCCTTGGTGCTGGCCTGGTACCCGGCCTTTTCCACCGCAGAAATGACTTCCTGGGGCGAAACCTGCCCTTCCACGGTCATGTCCCCGGTGAGGAGGTTCACAGAGCAATCCGTCACCCCCGGCACAGACCGGGCGGCCTTCTCCACCCGGGCACTGCAGGCGGCGCAGGTCATGCCCTTCACCTTATAGTGTTCCATGGTATCCCTCCTATTTCATCAGCTTCTGGAGGGTGCCCATCAGCTCGTCGATGACCTCCAGCTGGTCATTCTGAATGTCCCGCACCACGCAGCTGCGGATATGGGCCTCCAGCAGCTCCCGGTTGAAGCTGTTGATGGCGGCAGAGGCGGCGGCGGACTGAATCAGAATATCCGTACAGTAGGCATCCCCCTCCACCATATTGCGGATGCCCCGAATCTGGCCTTCCAGACGGTTCAGGCGATGAATCAGCTTTTTCTTCTGTTCTTCCTGCCGCTGGGTGTTCTCATGCAAAGAGCAGCACTTTTCGCAGCTCATAATATCCCTCCTTCATATACCCCCAGGGGGTATATATACCATAGCATAACGCCCACGAAAAAGCAAGCCCTTTCCGACTTTTTTTCGGAACGACTTTTCTTTTTCGTGGGCTGGAACTTGCTACGCCAATGTGAAGACAGGCCTGCACTGTCCTACCGGGCTGTCGTTGTCATTGTAAAGGGTACCTCCATGGAGTCTTTCCAGCATGGCGTGGGTCTGTCGGTTTTCATAGCCCAGCTGGCGGAAAATCTCTCCGATGAGCAAGGGCCACAGGTTTTCTGTGCCGTCGGCCAGCTTCAAAGAGATACCCAGTCCCTCCTTTTTCATGCCGATACCGTAGACACCGTTGGCACCTCCCTTGGCCACCAGGTTGGGATCGTGGTTAATGAGGGAGCAGAGGTAACCGGTGCCCCGCATCATGTGGGGATACCGGTGGATTCTGGGGACGAAGGTTTTGGCTGCCATTTGGAGCGTCTCATCTTCGATACAGTCCGGGCAGGCCAGGTTTTTGAAGGCAACGGCAATGTTCTTCATAGGCACCGCAAACACCGGTACGCCGCAGCCGTCCACCCCCAGCCCCACCTGCTCCCTGGGGTACTGGGAAAGCACCGCCACGGTGCGAAGAATCTCCTGCTGGGCGGCAGACTCCATTTTCCAGTAGTCCCGGATGTGCTCCGGGCCCAGAGCCTTTTGCAGCAGCATGGCACCTGTATGCTTGCCGCTGCAATTATGGTACAGCTTATGAGGGGGCAGGCTCCGGCGGATTCGCTCCTCGTTGGCCTCCCGGCTGCCGGGCACCGTGGGCTTCATAATCAAATCCTCCGGATTCATGCCGGTTTTGGCAAAAATGGACCGAAGGGCGGCGATATGGAAATCCTCCCCTAAGTGGGAACCGGCAAAAATCACCGTTTCCTCCTCTGTCAGGCCATATTGCTGATCCAATCCCCGGGCAATCACCGGCAGAGCCTGGAGAGGCTTGGAAGCAGAGCGGTAAAACACCACCTGCTTCGGGTCTCCCACAGAAGCCACCACCCGGTTGTCCTTGTCCACCACGCAGACATAGCCGTGATGGACCAAATCCAGAATTTCTCCCCGGTATTCCTCCGCCAGCACCGGCGCTACGGTTTGCATATTCATAACCTCTTTTCAAAAAATCAGCAGCCGGAAAAATCCGGCTGCGAAAACAACACCACAACATAGTTATCATAACACAAGTGCTTTCCATATGTCAATCATTTCCAGGGAAAAATCTGGTATTTCTCTCTTTTGCACCATTTTTGCGGAACATTTTTATGGGACATTCCCTATTGCAAAGAACGAAGCTCCATGCTATCATTTAGGTACAAAGAGGTGATACCAATGATTTAGTCACCCCAGATTCCTATGAAAAAAGGAATCGAAAGACAGATCTTTCCAGTTTCTTCCGATTACATAAATTTCTCTGAAACGACAATAAAGGAATTGGGTACGGGAGCAATTCACAGCTATTGATTTTGCGGAAGGTCGTGTCTTGAATCTGTAGAAAGAGAGGTTAACCAATGATGTTAGATACCAAGATTGCACAGAAATAACCCTTGGCTGTTGGAGAATCGAAAGATTCCGCAGTCAAGGGTTATTTCTTTTTTATGCCGCCCGGGGGCGGTTTTTTGCTTTACAAATCCAGCTTCAAATCGTTCTCTTTGATCCAGCCCCACTTCCGCAGCACCTGGCAGAACACCGTGGAAAGCACCGCCGGGAGGACAAAGCAAATCAGCGCCATCCCGATCCAGTCCATGGGGGTGATGGCGGCTTTCACACCGGAGGCCACATCATTCACCCAGCCGGTATAGACACCAATCTGCCCCACGAAGCCGCAGGTACCCATGCCGGAGGACACGGCGGCACCGTTCATCTCCAGCCGGAACAGGCAGGTAGCCAGAGGGCCGGTGATGGCAGAAGCCAGGGTGGGAGGAATCCAGATTCTGGGGTTTTTCACAATGTTGGGCATCTGGAGCATGGAGGTTCCCACGCCCTGGGCCACCAGTCCGCCCCAGCGGTTTTCCCGGAAGCTCATCACGGCGAAGCCCACCATCTGGGCACAGCAGCCTGCCACCGCAGCGCCGCCTGCCAGTCCGGTGAGGGAAAAGGCAGCGCAGATGGCGGCGGAACTGATGGGGAGGGTCAGGGCAATGCCCACAATCACCGACACCAGCACACCCATGAGGAAGGGCTGCAGCTCCGTGGCCCACATGACTGCCTGTCCCACGGCGTAAGCACCGGCACCGATGGGAGCCGCCACCAGGTAAGCAAAGCCGATGCCCACCAGAATGGTCACAATGGGGGTCACCAGCAAATCAATCTTGGTTTCCTTGGACACCAGCTTGCCGAACTCCGAGGCTACCACCGCCACAAAGTACACGGAAAGGGGGCCTCCGGCCCCGCCCATGGCGTTGGCGGCAAAGCCCACAGGAATGAGGGAAAACAGCACCAGATTGGGCGCATGGAGGGCATAGCCGATGGCAACGGCAATTCCCGGCCCCACCATGGCGCTGGCAAGACCGCCGATGGTGTAGGACACCGCCCCTTCCCCTTTTCCGATGGTCACCAGGGTTGCCTGGAGAAAGCCGATTCCCAGCTGCTTGCCCAGAGTGTCCAGAATGGTACCCACCAGCAAAGTGCAGAACAGCCCCTGGGCCATGGCGGACAGGGCGTCAATGCCATAGCGCTTCCCGGAAAAAATAATGTCCTTTCTTTGAAAAAACTCCCGGATTTTAACCATTACATCCACTTCTTTCCAATGTCTCCTCTTGCAAAAAAGGTTCGGAGGCACCCCCGAACCCATCAATGTTACTATATCATAATCACAAAATTGTGTCAACAGAAAACCCCCTTCAAAAATCTGCCATTTTCACAAATTGGCCGTCCAAAGCTCGTGCAGCCTGCCCGGTTGCACGCCGGGGATTTTCGTTGTATAATACAGGTAATAAGAGGTGTGTTTTCAACCGACAGCCCTCTTACACAGCCTTTCCTTTCGGTTCTCTCCTTGTGTAAATATTCATGCTCTTATGGAAGTACCTCAAATTTTGTCAGGGAATAGGCTGTGAGATTCCGCAGAACAGGAGGTTAACCAATGATAGAACCCAACAACGAAGAGAGATAACCCTTGGTGTCCATTGTGGTCAGGTGGTACACCAAGGGTTATTTCTTTGCTCCGGGGTGCCCCCGGTGGCAATTTCGCACGAAAATCTTCTGCAAATCGTTACTGCCCCTCCAGCGCCCGGTATCGTTACTGCGGTGCAGTAGGTGCTTAGGACAAAGCCCCCCTTGCCAAAGGGGGGTGCCTCGGCACCGCCGAGGCGGGGGGATTCCGAGGGTAACGGGTTTCCACATTGGTTTGTACCATAAGGAAGTGCCTGCTGTGAATCCCTCAGTCGCCTTCGGCGCCAGCTCCCAATGGCCGGGAGCCTTTTTTACTTTTCCTGTTGACTTTTTCCCCGGGATAGGCTATACTGGTGTTAACCAATTAAACGCTTGCTTAATTGTTTAATCGAAAGGAGCCATTCCCCATGAAAAAGACCTACAAAATTCAGGTAGATTGTGCCAACTGCGCCAACAAGGCAGAATTGGCTGCCCAGAAGACCCCCGGTGTGAAAAGCGCCACGGTGAACTTTATGATGCAGAAGCTGATTGTGGAATTTGAAGAAACCGCCAATCCCCAGGAGGTTTTTGAGGTGCTCCGGAAAAATTGCCGGAAAGCCAGCCATGACTTTGAATTTCTTGGATAAAATGGGGTGATTTCATGACCAGAAAGCAGAAAATCATGCTTCTGCGGATTCTTCTGACCCTGTGCCTCACCATTCCCCTTTCCTTTGTTCCGGCAGAAGGGGTGACAAAGCTGCTTTTGTACCTTGTCCCCTATCTGCTCATTGGCTATGACATTCTCTGGGAGGCTGGGATTGGGGTTGCCCATGGGCAGCTGCTGGACGAGAACTTTCTCATGGCGGTAGCTACGGCGGGAGCCCTCCTGATCGGCTTCACCCGGACGGGAGATTACCTGGAAGCCATTGCCGTCATGCTCTTTTATCAGGTGGGTGAGCTGTTCCAGAGCTACGCCGTGGGAAAGAGCCGGAGAAACATTGCGGCTCTCATGGACATCCGCCCGGACTATGCCAACATCCGGGTAGATGGGGTATTGGTTCAGGCCGACCCGGAGGAGGTTGCCGTTGGCAGCATCATTGTGGTAAATCCCGGAGAGAAGGTGCCCATTGACGGCACCGTGGTATCCGGCACCTCCACCCTGAACACCAGCGCTCTCACAGGAGAGAGCCTGCCCCGGGAGGTGCAGCCGGGGGATGAGATTATCAGCGGCTGCATTAACCTTTCCGGTGTGCTGGAAATCCGCACCACCCGGGAGTTCGGGGACTCCACCGTATCCAAGATTCTGGATTTGGTGGAAAACGCCACCTCTGCCAAGTCCAAATCCGAGCATTTTATCTCCAAATTTGCCCGGTACTACACCCCCATCGTCTGCGGCGCAGCCCTGGCTCTGGCGGTACTGCCGCCCCTTGTTCGGATGCTGTTCCTGTCCCTCAGCCCCGACTGGTGGGACTGGGTGTATCGGGCCCTGACATTCTTAGTCATCAGCTGTCCCTGCGCCTTGGTCATCAGCATTCCCCTAAGCTTCTTTGCCGGAATTGGCGGCGCCAGCCGGGAGGGAATTCTGGTGAAGGGCTCCAACTATCTGGAAGCCCTGGCCCAGGCGGAGACGGTGGTATTTGACAAGACCGGCACCCTCACCACAGGCGAATTCTCTCTGGCGGGGATTTATTTCAACACCCTGCCGGAGGAAACCCTCCTTACCTATGGGGCCCTGGCGGAAAGCGCTTCTTCTCACCCCATCAGCAAAAGCATTGTAAAGGCCTACGGGAAGCCCCTGGATGAAAACCGGGTGGAGAATATCCAGGAGCAAAGCGGCCTGGGTGTCACCGCCCTGGTGGATGGAATTCCCGTAGCCCTGGGCAGTCCCCGGCTCATGGCCTCTCTGGGACTACGCTGCCCGGAACTGCCCCAGCCGGGAACGGCGGTGCATATGGCGGTGAACGGTGCTTACGCTGGGTGCTTCCTGATTGCCGACCAGCCCAAGGCCACCGCCAAAGCTGCCCTTGCCGATCTGAAAGCCGCAGGCGTGAAGCAGACCATTATGCTCACAGGAGATTCCGATGCCATTGCCCGGGATGTGGGCAAGCGTCTGGGAGTAACGGAGGTTTACAGCCAGCTGCTGCCGGGGGATAAGGTGCAGAAGGTGGAAGCCCTCCTTTCCCGGAAGTCCCCCAAGTCTACCCTGGTCTTTGTGGGAGACGGCATCAATGACGCCCCGGTGCTGGCAAGAGCGGACATCGGCATTGCCATGGGAGCCATGGGCTCCGATGCGGCCATTGAAGCGGCGGACATTGTGCTCATGGACGACAATCCCCAAAAAGTTGCCCTGGCCATGAAAATCTGCCGGAAAACCATGGCCATCGTCCGGCAGAATGTGGTGTTTGCCATTGGGGTAAAGCTTTTATGCTTGCTGCTGGGAGCTCTGAATCTTGCCGGGCTGTGGCTTGCCATCTTTGCGGATGTGGGAGTCATGGTGCTGGCGGTGCTTAACGCCATGCGGGCTCTCTCCACCCGGAACCTGTAACAAGGAGGTTTGCTATGTATCCCCTTCCCCACGATCACGGTCAGGCCATGGAGCAGCTGGCCCATATGCCAAAGCCGGAGGATTTTCAAGCCATTTCCCGATACTTTACCCTCCTGGGGGACAGCAGCCGGGTGCGGATTTTCTGGGTGCTGTGCCACTGTCAGGAATGTGTCACCAACCTGTCCGTCATGGTGGAGATGTCCGCTCCGGCGGTGAGCCACCACCTTCGGCAGCTGAAAAACGCCGGACTGGTGGAAAGCCGCCGGGAGGGCAAGGAGGTCTACTACACCGCCGCCCATACCCCTGTCGCCCGGCTTCTCCACGACGCCATCGAAGAAATGGAGCAGATTACCTGCCCCGGAAGATAGTGAAACACCGCCCCGGATTGGCTTTTGCCAATCCGGGGCGGTGTTTGCGTTGTGTGTTAACTCTCTGCTTTTCCCTGGCGGTACAGTTCCAGCACCTCCTGAGAGGGAGCTTTGGTGGCAAGGCTCACGAAAATCGCTGCCAGCAGGCCCAGAAGGAAGCCGGGGATAATCTCGTAAACGCCTGTGCTCTTGAAGAACACCAGCCAGCCGATATCTCCCAAAGCCCCGGCGGCGATACCAGCCAAAGCCCCGGCAAAATTCAGACGCTTCCAGTAAAGGCTCAGCATAATCACCGGCCCGAAGGCGGCGCCGAATACGCCCCAGGCGTTTTCCACCAGGGCCATCACCGTGCCGGAGGCGGGGTTGGCGGCGATGGCCACCGCCACCAGGGCAATGATGACCACCACAATCCGTCCCGCCCAGAGCATCTCCCGGTCGGAGGCCTTTTGGCGGAACACCGGCTTATACACATCGCTGGCAAAGGCGGAGGCAGAGGCCAGAAGCTGGCTGTCTGCCGTGGACATGGCGGCGGCCGAGATGGCAGAGAGCAAAATCCCGGAAATCACTGCCGGAAAGATTTTCCGCACCATGAGGATGAACACCGTGGAGCTGTCCTCCAGCTCTCCCAGGAACATCCGCCCCACCACGCCGGTGAGCACCGACATGAGAAGAATAATCACCGTCCAGCTGATGCCGATGACGCTGGATTTTTTCAGCTCCCGGTCAGACCGGAGGGACATAAACCGAATGATGATATGGGGCATTCCAAAGTACCCCAAGCCCCAGCCCAGGCCGGAGACGATCTCCTGCCAGGAGGTGTTCATAGAAAAGTACCCCTGGGGCAGTGCCGCCGGATTCAACTCCCCGGAAAACACCGTGAGCACAAAAATCGGGGCAATGAGCAAAGCTCCCAGCATGAGAAGTCCCTGGAAAAAGTCCGTCCAGCAAACTGCCGAGAAGCCTCCCATGAAGGTGTAGCCCACAATCACCACCGCCGCAAAGTACATGGCCGCCTGGGCGTCCACCCCCATTACCGTATGGAAAAGGGTACCGCAGGCCTTGATGGAGGAGGCGGTGTAGACCGTGTAGGCCACCAGGAAGATGACCGCACACAGCAGCTGCAAGGCCTTACTCCGGGACAGGAACCGGTTGGTCAGGTACTGGGGGATGGTGATGGAATCCCCGGCGGCAATGGAGAACCGGCGCAGCCGGGGGGCTTCCAGCAGCCAGCTGGCGGCGTAGCCCAGTCCCAGTCCCACCGCAATCCAGACCTTACCCAGTCCGGCAACAAAGACGGAAGCAGGCAGACCCATCAGCACCCAGGCACTCATATCCGATGCTCCGGCGGACAGGGCTCCTACCCAGGCTCCCATCTGCCGGTTGCCCAGGAAGTAGGTCTTTTCTCCCCCGCCCTTGGAGCGGAGGAAAAAGAACACCCCGATGCCCAGCATAAACACAAAGTACAGAAGAAAAACCACCATTTCCGTATACGCCATAACCTCTCCCTACCTTTCATGCGATTTTTTCATGTTTCCATGCGGTTTTTAGGTTGGTATGATTATACACCGGAAAAGGGCTCTGTGCAAGGGTTCTTTTCCCATTCCCCGGGAGAAAAAGGGCTTGTCAAGAGGTTGTCTTTTATGCTATTATTTACAAAACAGCATTCATTTTCCGCATGAAAGGAGAAAGGCCCTATGAGCCTACGGAAATATCAGGCTTTTGTGGAGACCGTCCGGCTGGGAAGCCTCACCCGGGCCGCCCAGTCCCTGGGCTCCACCCAATCCCGCATCAGCCACATTCTCTCGGATTTGGAGGAGGAATTTGGCTTTCCTCTGTTAAGCCGCAGCCGCAGCGGCATCCAGCTGACCCAGGCGGGAAAGCTGCTGCTTCCCAGAATGCAGGCCATTTTGCAGGAGGATTCCGCCTTGCAGGCCCTGGCCCGGGACATCCGGCAGGCGGATGCCGGCACCATCCGGCTGGGGGCATTCACCAGCGTGGCAGTCCATTGGCTGCCGGGGATTATCCGGGACTTCCAGGCACGCCATCCCCGGGTGGAGCTGAAGCTGTTCAACGGCGACTATGCAGACATGGAGCGGTGGCTGGAGGAGGGGGAGATTGATGTGGGCTTTGTGACCCTCCCCGCCCCCGGGGCGGTGCGCACCATCCCCCTGGCACAAGACCCTCTGGTGGTAATCCTTCCCCGGGACCATCGGCTGTGCGCTCTGGAGGCCATCCCTCCGGAGGAGCTGCGGGGAGAGGATTTTATCAGCCTGCTGCAAGACTCCGCCCACGACACCCACCGGGCTTTGGACGAGGCGGGAATCTCCCCCCACATCAAGTTCACCACCAAGGACGACTATGCCATTCTTGCCATGGTGGAGCAGGGGCTGGGCATTGCCATTGTGCCCCAGCTGCTGCTGAAAGGCCACCGGGAGGATCTGGCGGTGCGGCCCCTGACTCCCGGCGTCAGCCGCACCATTGCCCTGGCTCTGCCCCACGAAGGAGAAATTCCGGCGGTGGAAGCCTTTTGCCGGAGCGTCACCGCCTGGCTCCGGGAAAATCCCCAATAAAAAAAGGGGCTGCCACGGCAGCCCCAACATAATTATCATATCATACTTATCCCGAAGATACAAGGAGAAATTATCCAAATTATATAGATTCTGCCTTTTATACAAGGAGGAATTGTCAGGTTTATACAACATTCCCTATTGCAAAATCCCACCCCCTGTGCTATCTTATAGTCAGAAAGGGTGATACCAATAAAGAGGTAAATCCTTAACGGGAATGAGAATTTCCCGGTGGTGCAGTTCCCAAAAAGAGATCTTCAAAAATCGTATCAGCAAGAAGTTTTGGTCGTTGTGAAGAATCTTAAAAATCCCAAAAATCTGTAAACAATCCATTGTAAATCCAGAAAACCCAGAAGAAAACCTTTTACAAACGCAAACCAATTCATAGCGTAAGGTCAGAAAATCCTTTTATTTTCATTCGGTTCGAAGTGGGTAAGGAATAGGAAGGAAACAGATCTCAGGAGGGAAAAAGGCACCATAAACCGCAGAAAGGCAGGTTAACCAATGATTGAACCCAAGCATTCAGGGAATAACCCTTGACGAGCAAAGTGAGTGGTTGCATCGTCAAGGGTTATTTCTATGCCTTCTCCCTCCTGAAGCGGAGGGCTTTTTTATTGCAGCCGGGAAAGGTCTGTGGTATAATAGCCCCGAATTACGAAAACCAATGAGGAGGAATTTCTATGGTATTGGAATGGGGACGGCCCAGTGACCCCGCCGGGCGGCTGGAAAAGGAAATGCGGGTCTATGATTTTCTGGACGGTCTTTCCATACAATACCTCCGGGCTGACCATGCCCAGGCCATGACCATGGAGGCCTGCCGGGAGGTGGACGAGGCCTTCGGTGCGCCCCTGTGCAAGAATCTGCTCCTTTGCAACCGGCAGCAGACGGAATTTTATCTGCTCCTGATTCCCGGGGACAAGCCCTTCAAAACCTCCCAGCTGTCCAAGCAGATTGGCTCCTCCCGGCTGTCCTTTGCCTCAGGTGAGGCCATGGAAGCCCTCCTGGACATCACCCCCGGCTCCCTGACCCTTCTGGGGCTGATGAATGACCGGGAAAAGAAGGTACACCTGCTCATCGACCGGGACCTGGTGGAGGCGGAGTACTTCAGCTGCCACCCCTGTATCAACACCTCCTCCCTGCGGCTGACCACCCGGGACGTGTTGGAGGTACTCATCCCCGCCCTGGGGCATACACCCCAGTACGTCACGCTGGATTACCCCCAGGAGTAAGGAGCTTATTATGGATTTTCAATCATATTTTCCCATGTGGAATCAGCTGACCCGGGAACAGCAGGATCAGCTCTCCGGCAGCGCTTTCCAGCGTTCCGTGCCCAAGGGTACGGTGCTGCACAACGGCTCTGCCGACTGCACCGGGCTTTTCCTCCTGGTGACCGGTCAGCTCCGGGCCTATATGCTCTCCCCGGAGGGGCGGGAAATCACCCTTTACCGGCTGTTTCCCATGGATATCTGCCTGTTTTCCGCCTCCTGCATTATGCGCAGCATCCAGTTTGAGGTGATTATCGAGGCGGAAAAGGACACTTCCATGTGGGTGATTCCCTCTGAAGTCTACAAGCAGGTGATGACCCAGTCCGCCCCCCTGGCCAACTACACCAACGAGATTATGGCCAGCCGGTTTTCCGAGGTCATGTGGCTGATTGAACAGATTCTGTGGAAGAGCCTGGACAAGCGGCTGGCAGGATTTTTGCTGGAAGAGGCTGCTCTGGAAGACACCCCCAGCCTGAAAATCACCCACGAGCATATCGCCAACCACTTAGGCTCCGCCCGGGAGGTGGTCACCCGGATGCTTCGGTACTTCCAAAGCGAAAATCTGGTGCATCTGACCCGGGGAACGGTGGAAATTGTGGATTCCCAGGGACTTTCCCGAATCGCCCAGGAATAAAAAAGCGGCCGCTGCAAATGCAGCGGCCCAGTTTAAAGAGGAAAGAAAATGAAGAAACGATCCATGTTTTCCCCGGAAATCCGGGGGATTTGGGCGTTTACTTCCCCAAATCCAGAAATTCCTGAGGGTCGATGCTGGCGCCGTCCAGGCTGACGCTGAAGTGGACATGGTGGCCCAGGCTGCTTTCCAGCATGGCCGACTGTCCTACACAGCCAATTTCCTGGCCCAGCTCTACCTCATCTCCCGGCTGCACCTTGACCTCCTTGTCAAGGCTTGCGTACTTGGTGGTGTAACCGTCCTGATGGCGGATGACCACGGTCATACCCATGGTCTCGTCCTCGTACACGGTATACACAGACCCCGCCGCCGCAGCCAGGACGGGGGTACCGGCCTCAGCGGCAATGTCAACGCCGTTGTGGACCCGCCAATCTCTTGTAGTGTCGTTATACACCAGGCAGTCCATGGCATAGTCCGTGATGGTCTCCCCGGACACCGGGGCGCCGGTTTTCAGAGGCTCCGGTTTTTCCGTGGGCTTGGTGGGATTGGTGGTGGAAGGCTCCGTGGCATCCGTTCCCGGACGGGTGGCTACCGCCGGCACCGTCCCTTCCTGGGGGTTCTGGTAGGAGGAGGGGTCCTTGGACATGCTCTCCTCCTGGCTGGCATTTCGGTAATACAAATAGCCGGAAATCCCGATGGCAGCTGCACACAGGATCAGGGCTATGTAGTAGCCCTTACCGCTCATGCTGCCGAAGAATTTGTTTTTGCTCATTTCAAGCACCTCCGAGGTACAGTATCCCCGGATTTTCCCAATCTAAACATAAGCTGGAAAAATTTTTGCATAAGTTCCCCCGGAAATCGAAAGATTCCCGGGAGCTTGCCTTTTACTTTGCATCGCTTTATAATAGTTTCAGGTACCTTTGTTTTCACCAACAGATGACAGGAGGTTTTCCTATGAAAAAGGCATTTTGTGTGGCTTGTCTTATCATCAGCCTGCTTTTTGCCGGGTGCAGTCCCACCTATGCCGGAACGGAAGGGCTGATTCAGAAGGCACGGGAAGAGATCCCCCTTGCCGAAGCCCAGACCACACCGCTGGTCATTGCCGGAAACTCCCAGGCGGAAGAGAGCCTTTTGTTCTGGTTCATCTCCGGCAACACCTACCAGAGCCATGGCTATTTCCCCATGGAGTTCTCCCCCAAGGGGGATGACCGGTACGCCTTTGTAAAAACCTACACCGCCCTGGAGCGGGGCACGGACATTGCAGTTCTGCAATGGAAGGAAGGGTACTCCTTCCTCATCAACAATCCTGCCTGCACCAGTCTGCACCTGGAAATGCCCGACGGCACCATAGAGGATATTCCGGTGGAGAAAATTCCCTTCGTCTACTACACAAGTCTCCCCGCCTCCTACTCCTTCCTGGACGCAGACGGCAACCCGCTGTCCTGAAAATTCCCCCCGGGAATCGAAAGATTCCCGGGGGTGGTTTGTTACTGAGGCTTGGCGTTGAAAATCACCCGGCTGCCGGTCCAGAGGTTGGACAGGAACTCCACCTCGATGACCGTGGCATCCACCGGAACCTCGAAGGTAACAGTGCCGGAGGTTTTCCGTCCGGAGGACAAGGTGGCGCTGAGCACATCATCCCGGATATAGCACCCGTTGCAGCTCAGGCCGTCGGCATAGCAGTCAAAGTCATACACCGTAATATACTGGTCAGCGTCGCTGAGATTCTCAAATTCAAAGGTGCAGGTAATGTACTGATACCCCTCCTTGGGTTTTATAAACATATTGTCGCTGGTATAAATCTCGCAGCCCTTGTACGTGATTTTCATACTGTCGGATTCCACCACATCCCCCACCTGGTGTGCATCCTGGGACGGTGTGGTATCCGGCTCATACTGGAAGCCAGAATCCTTCTCTCCCTCAAACAGGAAGTGGATTTTCTCCGAGCTGAGGAAGAAATTGGGGGTGTACTCCACCTCGATTTTCTGGGCATTCTCCGGCACGGCAAAGCAGATATAGCCGGTGGTGCTCCGTCCGGGGGACAAGGTAGCGGAAAAATCCTGGTCATTCCAATAATGGGTTTCCGCTGCGTAGCCGTCGGCATAGCAATCAAAGCTGAAAGAGGAAATGGAAATATCCCCGGATTCTCCCCGGTTGGCAAAGGCGAATTGGAGGAAAATATACTTCTCCCCCTCTTTCGGCTGAAGGGCCTGGTTTTCTTCCACATAGTCGCCGCTGGCGATATAGACAATCTCCAAATCCCCATCCCGGAGAATGTCCCCCACTACATACTGGGTTTTCTCCGGTGAGGTGGGCTGGGTGGTGCTCTCATTTCCCGGGGTAGTCTGTCCGTGGGTGGACGAATCCACCTCCCCTACCTTTTGGGGGTTATCCTGGGTGGCAACAACGGCGATTATCACCGCCACGATCAGGGCCAGCACAATCCATTTTCCTTTTCCGCCTTTCACCCGCTTCCGGCAGTTGGGGCATACCTTGGCTGCATAGGGAATCTGGGTTTTGCAGTGTTTACATAATTTTGTTTCCGGTGTTTCTTTCATGTTCAGCAAATCCTTTCTTTTTTGTTTGGGCCTCTCCTCAGCATTATAGGAGATAAAAACAGGCTTTTGTTATGCTGACGGCATAACAAAAGCCTGGAATTTTCGGATATTATGCAATAGAGCCAAAGATGGCAAGGCCTACGAACAAAGATACAATGCCCAACCCCCGGAACAAAATCTTCTGACTTTTCCGGGAGGCATACCGGGTAAAGGGGAAACGCTCCCACACATTCAGAAAATTATGAAAGCAGAAAAAGGGAATCACGGTGCTGAAAAGCACCGAAACCGTGTGGACTGCATAGCCCCAGGGCGGCGTTTTCAGGCTCATATAGGACTGCACCACAGCCATTCCTGCCAACAGGTACAGCAGTACCGCTCCAAAGGCCTGACCGCCCCTCCGGCTGCGAAAGCCGGGCAGGGTATCCAGCACCGTTTCCAGACCGGGCACAGCACTTCCGGACAGCTGGTTCATCAGCTGGTCAATGGAGGAAAACCGCTTTTGGGCGTCGATTTCCACGCACCTGCGGACCACCGTCCCCAACTTCCCCGGCGCCAGCCGTTCATTGGGAAACCGCCCCGTAAGCAGTTGGTTCAGAAGCACCCCAACAGCATAAATATCCGTCCGGGCATCGCTCTGCAAAAATCCAAACTGCTCCGGAGCCGCATAGCCCGGCGTACCCATAATCACCGTATCCCTGATTTTATCCTGTGTGAAGGAGCGAACAATGCCAAAATCGATTATTTTGACAACGTTATCCGAGGAGATTATAATATTATTGGGGTTGATGTCCCGGTGAACCAATCCCCGGCGGTGAAGCTCCCACAATCCGAAGCACACCTGGGTGCAGATGTCCCTGGCTTCCTCCTGGGAAAAGGTCTTCCCCTCCTGGAGAAGTCCGGCAAGGCTTTGTCCCGAAACATATTCCGACAACACGAAGGCGGTATTCCCCTCCTCCGTCACAAAAAGCACCGGAGCCAGGTTCCGGCTGTGGATAGACGCCAGGGTGTGGTAGTAAGACACACAAGCCTGGGGAATCTCCTTTTTCACATACAGGGTATTTCTGGGGGGATACATACACAGCCAGGTTCCCTCACTCAAGGCTGTCAAGGGCTGGAGATTCTCATAAATGTAGGCATAGCGCAGCTGTGGATTCAAATTTTTCACCCCCTGGGAGGTAAGATGTATGACCAAATCTACAAAGGATTTGCTGGAAACCATGGAAAAAAGCAGCAGCTATCGGGACTATCTGAAAGAGAACCAGGATCACCTGGAAAAGAACTTTATGAAGGTAGACCGGGTGCTCTCCGCCCTGCTTCAGGAACGGCAGGCGAAAAAAGCGGATGTAATCGCCCGGGCGGGAATTGAGGTTCACTATGGCTACCAGATTTTTTCCGGCAGCAAGCTTCCCAGCCGGGACAAGCTGATTATGCTGTGTTTTGGGTTTGCCCTCTCTCCGGAGGAAGCCCAGCAGCTGCTGAAACTCACCGGGTATCCCCCTCTCTATGTGAAAGTGGAGCGGGACAATGCTATTTTGTTTGGTCTGCAAAAAGGGCTGGATATTATCAGCATGAACGGCCTTTTGTATGAATTGCATCTGGAGCTGCTGGTTTAAGGCCCTCTTACGAAAAACGCCGTCCCGAAGGACGGCGTTTTTGTTTGTGCTCTAAATTACAGCAGAGTGGAGAAGTGCTTGATGGTGCGGACCATCTGAGAAACGTAGGAGTTCTCGTTGTCGTACCAGGAAACAACCTGCACCTGGGTCTTGCCGTCGGGCAGAGCGCACACCATGGTCTGGGTGGCATCGAACAGGGAGCCGAAGCGCATGCCGATGATGTCGGAGGAAACGATCTCGTCCTCGTTGTAGCCGAAGGACTCGGTAGCAGCAGCCTTCATGGCAGCGTTGATCTCTTCCTTGGTCACGCTCTTAGCGCACACAGCGTTCAGGATGGTGGTGGAGCCGGTGGGGGTGGGAACACGCTGAGCAGCGCCGATCAGCTTGCCGTTCAGCTCGGGGATAACCAGGCCGATAGCCTTAGCAGCACCGGTGGAGTTGGGAACGATGTTCACAGCGCCAGCGCGGGAACGACGCAGGTCGCCCTTTCTCTGGGGGCCGTCCAGGATCATCTGGTCGCCGGTGTAAGCGTGGATGGTGCACATAATGCCGGACTCGATGGAAGCCAGGTCATTCAGAGCCTTAGCCATGGGAGCCAGGCAGTTGGTGGTGCAGGAAGCGGCGGAGATGATGTGGTCGTCCTTGGTCAGGGTGTTGTGGTTTACATTGTAAACGATGGTGGGCAGGTCGTTGCCAGCGGGAGCGGAGATAACAACCTTCTTGGCGCCAGCGTCGATATGAGCCTGAGCCTTAGCCTTGGAGGTGTAGAAGCCGGTGCACTCCAGCACGACGTCCACGCCCAGCTCGCCCCAGGGCAGCTCGGCAGCGTTGGCCTTAGCATAGATGGTGATCTTCTTGCCGTCCACAACGATGTGATCCTCGCCAGCCTCAACAACGTGGCCCTGAGCAGCGTAATTGCCCTGGGTGGAGTCGTACTTCAGCAGGTGAGCCAGCATCTTGGGGGAGGTCAGGTCGTTGATAGCAACAACCTCGAAGCCCTCAGCGCCGAACATCTGACGGAAAGCCAGACGGCCGATACGGCCAAAACCATTGATAGCAACTTTAACAGACATTATGATTTCCTCCATTTTAGTACTTGCCGCCACGGCGGCATGATAGATTGGAAAACACAGGGCTTTATGCCCCATACAGCCATATTATACAATAACAAAATCAGGATGTAAAGAGGCTGTTTTGGAAAAAGTGGGGTTATTTGAAAATAATCCATGAAATCCCACTAAAATCAGGGAGCTACCTTCCAACCTTCCTGGCGGAAAAAGGCGGAAATTTCCTCTTTTCCTGCCGGAACATTCCCCTGATACCAGCCGGGCTTTCCGCCCCCTCTGGCCCCCAGTTTTTCCTTCAGGCCTTTGCCCAGGGCGGTGGTTACCTCCGGCTGGGCCGTCAGGCACAGGCTGTATCCGGCGCCCTCTTCCCCGGAAGCCACCGCCGCCTGGGGACAGGTTTTTCCCATCACCTCACACAGCTGCCGCACCTGCCCCGGCTCCAGATCTTCGGCAAAATAAAGTACAGAAGATTCCCCCTGATACTCCCGGGCGATGGCGGCAAACACCTGTTGCTGCAATCCGGCAGAGCGGAAGCGCTCTGCCTCCAGCTGGCGGTTCATCCGCCGGGCCGCCTCCCCCGTTTCCAGGAGCTTGGCGGAAAATGCCTGGGACACCTGCTTGTTCTGCTCATAAATCCGGCACAGGTAAGAAACTGCCCGGCCGCCGCAAAGCAGCTCCATCCGCACCCCCTGGTGGAATTTTACGCAGGAAAGGAGGACCACCAGGCCAATCTCCCCGGTGAACGCCACATGGGTGCCGCAGCAGGCGCAGCTGTCCACCCCCGGTACTTCCACAATCCGCACCGGCCAGGGAAGGGCCTTTTTGCTTCGATAGGTGACTTTTGGCAGCTCCTCCGGGCTTGGGTACCAGCACTTTACCGGCAGGTTCTTCCAGATGGCGGCGTTCACCTCCTGCTGGATGTCCGGCAGGGCTTCCGGAGGGATGGGGCCATCAAAATCAATGGTAATCCTATCCTCCCCCATGTGAAAGCCCACATTGTGGTAGCCGTACCGCCGGTGAATCACGCCGCTGACCAGGTGCTCCCCGGAGTGTTGCTGCATCAGGTCGAACCGACGCTCCCAGTCGATGGTGCCCACCACCTCCTCTCCCGGTGTCAGGGGGGCATCACACAGGTGAAGAATCTCCTCCCCGGCCTCCTGCACCGACAGCACCCGGGCTTCCCCCAGGGTGCCGGTGTCGCTGGGCTGACCGCCGCCCTCGGGATAAAAGGCGGTCTGGTCCAGAGTCACTTCCCAGCCGCCCTTCCCTTCCCGGCAGCCGGTGACCCGGGCGGTGAAGGTTCTTTGGTGGCAGTTTTCATAATATAACTTTTTTACTTCCATATTCCTACTCCTGGCTTGTTTTCCCCATTGTACCACAGATAACGGCAGTTTGCAACGAGGCAAAAACAGGATAATGTCGATGAGTTTTTCAGGACTCATAGCTTGTTTCGTGGTTTTTCTGGAATTTTTAGAAGTAAAATTACCATACAAAACCACCAAGGAGGCAGGCCCATGCAGTGCCAGAAGTTAAAAACCTATATGGAGACGGGACGGGTGGTATTTTTGCCGGCCAAGGCCATTTTGCCCAATCCCGCTCAGCCCAGAAAAATTTTTTCCGAGGAGGCGCTGGAGGATCTGACCCAGAGTATTCAGCGCCATGGAATTCTCCAGCCCCTTTCCGTCCGGCGGGTGGGGAGTAACTATGAACTCATTGCCGGGGAGCGGCGGCTCCGGGCCGCCCAGCAGGCAGGTCTCAGCGAAGTGCCCTGCCTCATTATGCGGATGGACGACAAGGAATCGGGGCTTACCGCTCTGGTGGAGAACCTCCAGCGGCAGGATTTGGATTTTATCGAGGAGGCCCAGGGCATCCGGTGTCTCATGGAGCGGTGGGACTTCACCCAGGAGCAGACCGCCCGGGCTTTGGGAAAAAGCCAGAGTGCCATCGCCAACAAGCTGCGGCTGCTGCGGCTGGGACAGGGGGTGCTGGAAGCCATCCGGGAAGGGGGACTGACGGAGCGCCACGCCCGGGCCCTTTTGAAGCTGCCCACGGATGCCCAGCGGATGAAGGCCATCTCCGTCATTGTTCAGCTGGGGATGAGCGTAGCCCGGACGGAGCGGTACATAGAGGGACTTTTGGAGGAACCCCAGCCCCCCAAGCCCAAAATCAACGTAGGGGCGTTTTTGTCCAATCTCAGCCAGTCCCTGGCAAAAATCCAGCTCTCCGGAATTCCGGCTGTTTCCGAGCGGCGGGAGACGGACAGCCAGATTGTACTGACCATCACAATCCCTAAAAATGGTTAGTTTGCATAAATATTTTCTTGACACCCATTCATATTCTGTTATACTGAATATAGAGGTATCCATAAAGAGATGTGGAGGTGTCCTATGAAAAAGTCCGTGAAAATTTTGATCGGTATTCTTATCGCTGCTGTGGTGGTGGTCGGGCTTTACTTTGGCCTGAACGCCCTTTTCCCCCAGCCCAAGCAAATCTCCATGGAGCTGGAGGCCGTCATGGTTCTGGAGGACGGGACGGAGTATCCCTGCACCGTGACCATCCGGGGCGAGCTGTGGGAGAAAAGCCACAGGGATGTGTCCGCCGGCATCCATGCCCACGACTGGGAAAAAGAGGGTATTTTCATTGATGGGGTGTTGATGACCAACTACTTCCTCTTCATGCCGGAGGAGGAGGACAGCTGGACGCTGGGCAACAATACCACCAACTGCACCCTCTATCTCAACCGGGACTTTTCCCAGTTCGGGGCAGAGGTGGATGCCCATGCCATCCGTCAGGAGCTTCCCTCCCAGACCGCCCATGTGTTCCTCAAGTCCATGACAGACGCCCAGCGGCAGGAGGTTCTGACCCTGTTTGCCCGGTAATAACAAGTCCGATAAAAAAACATGGTCCCGGATTGGGACCATGTTTTTTACACATTTCTTCATAGAATCGGGAATAAGGCTCCCTTGTTAAAGGGAGCTGGCACGCCGGAGGCGTGACTGAGACCAACTATAACAAGTCAAGCA
>LHCFC01400__coassemble_1435_pt1 | contig 47278 bp, 41 predicted proteins | sample LHCFC01400__metabat2_low_PE_055 | metagenome-assembled genome bin LHCFC01400 | reverse complement strand
GAGCACAAAACGCCGGGATGGCTTTTACTATGTGCTGCTAGGTTTGACGCTTACAATACAATCTGCCTTTCTTCGGCATTCTTCGATAAGACTGGCAGGCGATTTAATCGTCATTGCATCTGAAAACTGAAATAACCAGCCCCAGAATGGCGGACTGATTTGAACCCTGACAGCACACGTCACCGTATGTTCTCCAGTACGCACCATCTTTATTTCCTCGCCAAACTTATCGTACACTGCACCAATAAGCCCATCATGAAACTCAAGGACGACCTCAACTGCTTCGCCACCATACATTTTGAATGCTTGTTCCGTGTATTCGGAAACACGATTCCGCAAGGAAATGGCTTTTTCGCAAATTTCTTCCTCAATAATCTCCACGGCTTCCATACGATCCACACGGTAATTGGCAGTTCCATTGTGGCGAGCACTGTAAGAAATCAGATAGTAGTTATCCTCATTGAACACAAGTGCAACAGGCTCCACGATATAATGGTGATGATTCCGTCTATAAACCCTGTTGCCGTTCTCATCCAGGTTGTAATAATAGAAAATGACCTTCTTATTATTCTGAATGGCGTGCTCCAGAGTGTCCACATTGTAATAAATGTGTTCATTGCTATGCTTACGCGTATTGAAACACACCATATTACTTTTTAAGATTTCTGCTCTGTGCGTTCCACCTAAGGAGGCAATCTTCTCCACAAGCTCCGCGGTTTTTTTGTCAGTGATAAAGCTGGCCGCCTGAACTGCATCAATCAGAATTTTAAGTTCCGGAACAGAGAAGTTCCGGTCTTCCACATAATAGCACTTATCATGGCCAATCATCATGGACATGATTTCATATCCCTGATCGTTCAGTGCTGCAATATCCCTTGGAAGGGTGCGGCGATCACAGATAATGCCCATGTTTCCAAGCTTCGTACAGATCTGCGTAGTAGAGAGAGGATGCTGCTCGTCTGTCTCGTGGCGAAGCATATCCAATAATTTCAAAAGCTTGATTTTTCTATAATTATCCTGCGGCATAATATCTCCCAACTCCAGAGAATATAACTCTATGGAATACTATTTTAGCACTATGTCTGTTAAAACACAACGAAAAAGCGACGCATTTCGGCGACTCTTTGATGAATAGGCCAAAAACAGTCTGATAGTGCAGCCACCCCCTTTAACACAAATCGAAATCACCTTCAGCTCAAAGAGTCGTTGAAATACGACTCTTATCTTTATATGCTATCTTATATGTTGACACGCAACAGAAGTAGAAATAAAATATAGTCAAACTGAAATAAATATTTCATATATGAAGGAGGGGCATATATGAGGTCAAAAAACCCCGCTAACTTTGGGATTCTTGTTCGATTTATTGACAACTACATAGACAGTCACGGAAGATCTCCCTCCACTCAGGAGATTGCCGATGGCACAGGTCTCTCACCAGCTACAGTTTCCCGCTATCTATCCCATATGCGAGAAAATGGTATGATTGACTATTCCGGTCATCGAAATATCGTCACGAAGCGGAACAGCATCCGTGCAGCTAAAACCAATAGTGTTCCTGTATTGGGAACAGTATCCTGCGGCATACCCAAGTTTGCAGAGGAAAATATAGAGGATTATGTCAAACTTCCGGTGGCCCTGTTCGGAAAAGGTGACTTTTTCCTTTTAAGAGCTTCCGGCAACTCGATGATCGAGGCTGGTATTGATGATGGGGATATGGTCTTGGTGAAACGCCAGGACTACGCACAACCCGGCCAGATCGTTGTTGCTCTAATGGACGAGGAAGCAACGCTCAAGCGTTATTTCCCGGAACCCAAAGCTGGATTGATTAGGTTGCATCCTGAAAACAAGGAACTTGATGATATAATCGTCAAAAGCTGCTTGATCCAAGGCGTTGCAGTGAATGTTATCAAAGGCCTGAGCTGAGGGACAAATCCACTTTTTAATTGGGGTTGGGAGGCATTTCTTTCCTGCACTGTGCGAGCTGATTTGATAACTATGAAGAGAAATGTGACACGAAGGGAGAACCGACGATGTGTAGAAGAAAATCCAAAGCCATGAGTTACATCAGCGCAATGTGCATTGGGCAAAATATGGATCCCGACCAATTATTTGAAAAATCAAAGCTTCTCCTGAGTGCATACAGAAGAGTATGCTGGTCCTCTTTGGGAACATTGCAATGGGAAAACAACGCTGATTGCTTTGTCTGTAATGATGGCATTGGGCAAGCGTTGGAGTATCTATACGAGTATTCTGCCGATATCAATCCCCATGAGTTTGAATGTAATTTGAAAATTCGTTTCGATTCCAGGTGGATTGTCGAACTGTTTGAGGACACCATGATTCAGGTGAAGGAGTTTCCGGAGGGCGGAGAAATCTATTTTGAGATTCTATATAAATTTTATCTAAGTAAATTCAAGTACAGCGAAGCGGATATGCTTGAAGCTCTTAATCTGGAACGCAGCACCTATTACGATCGCAAGAAGGAGGCCATTCTGGTGTTCGGTCTCGCCTTGTGGGGAACTGTTCTGCCCAAACTTTCTATGATGCTCCGGCAGGTTACTGGGAAGGACGACTGAATCCCGACTTTTTTCCGACCTCTTTCCCACATAGTACGGACGATAGCCCGACCAATGTGATACTGAAAACCCGACTTTTATTTGCTACAATATATTTACCGTAGCAAATGAGAAAACATCTGCCAGTTGCTGCGTAAATGTAGCAACTGGCAGTTTAAATATGAGGAGGTGAGCGTATTGGAACGGGATTACACGGCGGATCTGAGCTATATAGCAGAACGGATTCGTGAGGCAAGAGAATTGAATGGATGGAGCCAGGAAGAATTCGCAGATCGAGCTGAAATTTCCCGCAGTACGCTCTACCGTATTGAAACCGGAAAGTCCTTTCCTATCGATGTGTATCTGAAAATACTTGACATTACAGGAGCGGCACCAGCCGAATTGCTACCCCAGAGACTGCAAGAAAAAGGAAATCTTCCGGCTGGCTATTACCTTCTGAATGCAAAAAATAAAGAGGTTGTAATTAACACAATGATTACCTTAGTTACTGGTCTTCTCACAACACAGTAGTACAGAGACACAAAAGCCACTCCACCAGACCCTTTTGCAGAATCGTTTTCCGCGACAATCGGGATACAATGTAACGCCGACCATTAAATACCATAACGATGCACCCGCACAGGGTGCATTTTTTGCACACACTCCATAACGATGCCGTATGCACCATTAAGCATAAAAACTCCTTACCACCCGCGAAGATAGTAAGGAGCCTTTTGCTCTATTTGCTTGTGAACCAAGCGGCGATTGCAATTAGTTAGTAGAATTCGATTTGTCCTCCTCAGCAAAAGTTTCATAAACCAGCGCGTTGTTGACAGAGAGTCGCTGATTACCATTTATGATGCATTTTCTTACATTAGAAAATGGCCCCTTACCTATTTTTCTTCCAAAACTTCTACCTATCGAAGCTCTTATTGTGCTTGGTTTTTTCCCGTTTATCATAGAAATTTGTCTGTAGCTTGGTGAGGCAGTATTGAGGTCAAATTGCACTTTGCCATTGGAGGAGCCTAAGAAATCCTCAATTTCCTTGAGAACTGTGGTGGTTAGCTGTGTAATAGATACGCCGGATTTGCTCGTTAGTCCATAGCATTCTTCCAATGTAGCGGTTACTAATTGGCTAACGCTGACACCATATTTCTTAGCTTCTTCATTCAGAATGTCGAACAGTTCTTTTGATGGGTAAAATTGGATTCGTTGCATATACTTCATCCCCTATATAGTGATTAACTCTATAGCTATTATAATATAAAAAAGTGATGATGTCAACCACTTTTTCGACTTATTTTAAATAATATGCTGCGGTCATCGTAAATCGAAGCATCAGTATCATTACCTCAGCGGATTTCTCTGTTTAGCGCCATAATGGTTGCCACAGCACCGTCAATCTTTTCTGTAGATTTTTCTTTGTCCGGCTTTATGCTGCCAGCCGGGTCGGTGCGGATGAAACTGTTGTCCATCATCAATATGGCTTTTCGGATGCTTTGAATGTTGCGGGCTTTGGCATCGCTGCGATGGTAGTAATGACCGTATCCTTCATCCACACGCACCCCATCTCTGATATTGCCGCCAACCACATCAACTTCCAGGAACGGCGGTTCATAGAGGTCAGCAATTTTCTTCTAGGCTTCCTGCACACCCCTCGGTGTCAGAAAACCTTTAATTACAAGCATATTTGAAATCGCATAACGGAGTATCAAGTAGCAGACCGTATCATTCACGCAACAGCTTTATCTGGTGGAGTTTTTTGTTCTGAATTTGCAATGTGTCAAATTTAACACAGGAAACCGCAAAATTGCTTCAGTTCTGCTCGGGTGTTTTGGAATCTTATCTTATATAATGAAGTCAGTGATTCGGACACCCCTTCGAACCACGATGTTCCTTGAAAATTGAATGAACAGGCAAGTTCGCATATATCCCCGGGCAATGTGTGCGATGATATGAGCACGCCAACGTGGAGTACGCCGCTGAGATCCAGGGGCAGGAACGGAACTTGAGCAAACTGGCAGCAAAAAATACCGGGGTCCGGATTTCGGACCCCGTGTTTGTAGATTCACCTAATGACCATAAGCTGCAGTATGATCATTTGTTGAGTTTATAAACGTACATAAGGACAATTCCAACAAGGAGGAAACAATTGTGGAAATCAGGAAATCTATTACAGTGCTGGTTCCCAGCGAACTGATTTATCTGTTTGATGTTGACTGTGATCATCTGTTTGTTGTGGCAAGAGAACGGGGAAGAATTGTAGCACGGCCTGCTGAAGAACTTTACGGAAGTAAGGACTGCAGGCATTTGGTACATGCGTGCTGCAACGACTGCTCATCCTGCAAATGCTATGAAGACGGCTTTGATACCTGCCGGTATTACGGAGGAGTAGGGTGATGAAAAAGGAAAAGAACACACAGCTCAGAGGCATTGAGCTTTGTCTTTGTTCGGTCTGCGTCTCTCCCCTATTCCATTCCGGGCATTCAAAAATCTATCGTGCAGATCCACTTCAGGTCCGTATGGAAATGTGTGATTGTTGTCGCACCAAAAGAGGGTACAACTTCATCATTACTCCGAACGATAGATAATGAGGTGCCCAGGATGGATAAAAAGTTTTTTCCAAGAATCTATAGAGGAGATATTTTTTATGTGGATTTCGGCAATCAACCTGGTTCTGTGGCTCATGGCATTCGGCCTGCAATGGTTGTGCAGAACGATACCGGGAACTGGCACGCACCCACATTGATTGTTGCGGCGATTACAACGGAAATAAAGAAACTTCGGCAGCCGACTCACATTGTAATAGGCGCACGATTTGGTTTGCCCCAGGAGTCAATGCTGCTTCTGGAGCAATTATTCACAATCGACAAAACGATGCTGCTGACCTATGTGGGAACTGCTGATGACCAGTTTTTAGAATCCGTAGATAAGGCAGTTGCCGTGAGTGTGGGCGTTCACCCTACCATATGCAATAGTAAGAGAAAATATCAGAATAATAAGAAGAAAGGACAGTAAAGAACCATGATTTGCTCAATTACTTCTTACGATCAGCTTCCACTGACACTGTGCGCTGAGCATATCTCGCAAATCCTTGGCATCTCCCGGTCTGCCACATACACACTGCTGCGCTCCAAAGGCTTTCCTACCATCTATATTGGAAAGCGAATGGTGGTACCAAAAGATAAATTCATTGCCTGGATCGAAGAACAGACGGCCGGGTAAGAGTGTGCTTGGTATGGACTACAGGAAAGCAAGCTACATCGGAGAAACGAAAAATGGATAGCATATCGGCAGTAGCTCTATGTTACTGCCGACATGCTGGGGCTCGAAACTATGGCGGTTTGCTTTTGCACATTTTACGAATACATAGTGTTGTTATATAATGAGGACAGCGATACACTATGTGCCGGCAGAAAGGAGTTAAACATTGGCACGCAAAAGAGCGAACGGCGAAGGCAAGCTTCGCCAAAGGAAAGATGGTACTTGGGAATGTACCCTGATGGAAGGATATAAGCCGGATGGACGCCCCAACATGAAGTCGTTCTACGGAAAAACCCAAGCCGCAGCAAAAAAGAAAAAGCTGGAATACTTACTGGCGAAAGAAGCCGGTCTTTTGGTGGAAAAAGAGTATCTGTTCCCAGAGTGGGCGGACATGTGGTATGAAAGCCACAAAGATAATATTACCCCTACCACGCAGGAACACTACAAATACACACTCCGCATTTTGAAAGATGGTTTCAATCGCCGTAAGATCAAAGATGTAAAAGCCTATGATATTGAGCAGTTCTTGAAAAAGCTCAGAAGAGATGGCAGATCCGATTCTTCCATTGCACAATGTCGCGGCATGTTATATCAGATTTTCAACAAGGCCGAGGCAAACGATCTTGTAAGAAAAAACCCGGTTCGCTTTGCCGAGAAAATGAGAAAAACGGCAAAGAAACGGAAAGAGGCCTTTACTGCAGAAGAGGTCAAGCTTCTTATGGAAAAACTGCCAGAGGACAAGATCGGTTGGAGCATTCGTCTGATGCTTGCAACCGGCATGAGAACCCAGGAGCTGCTTGCATTGGAGCCCAGACACATAACTGCAGACGGTTCATTTATCACGATCGAACAGGCGGTCGTCATGGAAAAAGGAACTTCTGTGATCGGAACACCCAAATCCTTCGATAGCTACCGAACGATTCCGGTTCCTGTCAATGTCCGTTATTGTGCGAGATTGCTTTGTGCGGGAAACACGAAATTTATTTGGGAAGTTGGAAGAGTAGATATGCCGTGTAATCCCTCCCACTTCCGGAAGAAGTTTAAGGAAGCGCTTGCAAAGGTAGATGGCGTTCGGGTGTTGACACCCCATTGCTGCAGACACACCTATGTTTCCCAAATGCAGGCACTGGGAGTTGACCTTGCCACGATCCAGAGTATCGTAGGCCATGCTGATGTAGATATGACAAAGCATTATCTGCATGTGCAGGACTCTATCCGGCAAGCTGCAATCGAAAAATTTAGCGAGGCGTTTGCTTGCGAAAAAACTGAGCATCATCACTTGGACCTAATAAAATCATCGTAATTAGGGTAGTAGATAGGGTGGTTGCAGTTTCGCAGAAAACCCGGTTTCGCTGCTGGATACAATATCACAACATTTACAGGGCTAAAGCAAAGAAAAAGTCCTGAAATCTTTCGATTTCAGGACTTTTCACCAGATGTCGCACACCTGATTTGGTGGAGATAAGCGGGATCGAACCGCTGACCTCTTGAATGCCATTCAAGCGCTCTCCCAGCTGAGCTATACCCCCAAATATTTGCGCTGCATCAGACAGCTTCCGTATTATATCAGTATAGGGGGATTTTGTCAATAGGTTTTTGAAAAAATTTTTCAGAAAAAATCAAGGCCGGGAATTTGTTGTCGGCAGGTCTGGGAAAGATACGTTTCCTCCGTTGCACTTCCGGGAAATTCTGCTATAATGTAGCCCCGGAGGGTTGAAAAATGAAAGTTTCTACGGATTTGGGGCGGGATTCCATTCCGTCTCTTGTATTGCGTCTGGCAATCCCTTCCATGATTGCCCAGTTTGTAAATGTCTTATACAGCATCATCGACCGGATTTACATCGGTCACATCCCCCAAATCGGCAACCTTGCCCTGGCGGGGGTGGGTGTCTGCGGTCCCATTGTCACCTTTTTGTCCTCCTTCGGTACCCTCATCGGCCTGGGCGGCTCGGTGATTATGGGCATCCATTTGGGAGAACGGAACAAGGAAAAAGCACAGCAGGTGCTGGCAAATGCCTTTTTGATGCTGTGCTGTATCTCCATTGCCCTGACGGTGATTTTTCTCTTTTCCAAAGAGCAGCTTCTCATGTGGTTTGGCGCCAGCGACATCACGTTCCCCTACGCCGACACCTACATGACCATTTACACCGCCGGAACCTTTTTTGCCCTGATGGCGGTGGGTCTTAACTACTATATCAACTGCCAGGGCTTTCCGGTGGCTGGGATGGCTACGGTGCTCATCGGTGCCGTTTCCAATATCATCCTGGACCCCCTGTTCATTTTTGTATTCAAAATGAATGTGGCAGGAGCCGCCATTGCCACGGTCATCTCCCAGTTTGCCTCCTGCGCCTTTGCCCTGTTGTTTTTGCTGGGGAAAAAGGTGCACATCCGCATTCATTTCGGGAACTACAGCCCGAAGGTCATGGTGCGGATTCTCTGCCTGGGCTTTTCTCCCTTCATGATTCTGGCCACCGACTCCCTGATTCTCATTCTCATGAATTCCGTCCTGCAGAAGTACGGCGGACCGGAGCGGGGGGATATGCTCATCACCTGTGCCACCATCGCCCAGAGCTACCTGCTGATGATTACCGCTCCCATGCTGGGCATCAGCGGCGGCACCCAGGCTATTTTGAGCTTCAACTACGGTGCCCAGCGGGCAGACCGGATTAAGCAGGCGGAAAAATGTATTCTCAAGCTCATGTGCCTCTTTACCACCGCCATGTTCCTCCTTTCCTGGCTGATCCCGGACTTTTTTGTGGGGATGTTCACCTCCGACGGGGAGGCTTTCCAGTTTTCCATCTGGGCCATCCACATCGTGACCCTGATGATCATTCCCCTGGGATTTCAGTATGTGTTTGTGGACGGTCTCACCGCCATGGCAAAGACGAAAGAAGCCCTCATGCTGTCCGTGTTCCGGAAGTGCCTGTATGCGGCGGGCTGTGTGGTGCTGCCCATGCTGTTCACTGCGGAAGCGGCCTTTTACACCGAGCCTTTGGCGGACATTGTCAGCGCCATTGTAACCACCACGGTATTTCTTCTGGTCATCAACAAGCATCTGAAAATGCGGCAGGCCGCTGTGGTCTGAGCACCCTGAAAACAGAAAACCGGCTGTGTCTCCCCAAGAAAGGAGACGCAGCCGGTATTTGTTATCTCAGGGACAGTAGGCCCAGCAGATTGGCGTCCGTCAGAGCCGGGGTGTCGTAGGCGGCCTCTAAAATGGCGTCGATGTTTTCCCAGCTGTTTTCAATCTCCTTGGACATAAGCTGGGCGGTGGGCAGCAGGTCGCCGCCCAGGGAGGCGGTAAGCAGGCACAGGCTGACCATGAGTTTCACCCGGCACACCAAATCCAGATCCGACACCGCCTGGAGCCAGTACCGCTGCACCAGGTATCGGAGAAGCGCTCGGTGCTCCGGCTGCCACTTTGGAGGCTGGGCCGGGGCTTCCAGCCGTCGTTTCCAGCCGGGGGTGAGAATCTCCAGCCCTAAGAAAAAGGGCTGCAAGGGCCGGGTTTGGGGGGCGGCGTACCGTTTTGCCCCTTCCAGGCAGGCTTTCCAGTCCAGGGGTTCCGGTTCCTCCCCATCCAGCTCCCCTTGCACCTGGTGGGCATAAAGGAGCAGCACCCCCAAAGACTGGGGCATGGGGCAGGTTTCTGCGTCCAGAAATTCCAAAAAGGCCCGGCGGGAGTTTCGCAGGGTTTCCATATCCTCCGGCAGGTACTCTGGGTTTTCCGGCGCTCCCGGCTCCTCCCCGGCTTTCAGGCAGGAGGAAGTCTCCCCCAGAATCAGCCGGGCGGCCTCGGGGCAGGAGAGTTCCAGCCCCAGCTCGGCAAAGCTCCCGTAATCGTGTCGCAGCCGGGGAAAGATTTTGCACACCTGGCAAAGGCCATTTTCCCCCAGCTGCTTCTGGATTTCGCACAGACCGTCTTTGCGCCACATGGGGCAGCGGCCTTCTTCCAGGGCCATGACGGTTCCCTCCGGGGTATCTGTCAGTACCTGCCGCAGCCGGTCCCCCAGTTCTCCCGGAAGGCTGCGGTAATAGGCGGCAGAGGCCGTGTCCACGTCCACATCCCACTCCTGGCAGCAGCTGTCCGGGCAGGCGCCTGCCAGGCAGCGGAATTTTTCATAATAGGCAGGGGTAAAAATTTCCATAGAAAACCTCAAAAAAAGGGGGCGACGAATCGCCCCGGTAATTTTAGTCTTTGGGCTGCATGGCAGCCAGAGCCTCCGCAGAGGTGCGGAAGGTATCCTTGGTGGAGAGCACGGTCTGGCGGTACTTTTCCAGCTGTTCTGCCAGAGCCTCCGCCAGTTCCTCAATCTGGGAGGACACCGCCTCCGCCCGGGCGGTCACGTCCCCCAGCACCTCATTGGCCTGGGTACAGATGAGCTTTGCCCGCTCCTGAGCCTGGCGCTCGGTGCGCTCCGCCCGGCGGTATGCCTCCAGCTCGTCCAGAGGTGTCGGCACCTTCTCCTGGGGCTGCTCCTGGCTCTCCTGGGCAGCTTCCAGCTCCCGCACTTTGGCCTGAGCATCCTCCAGTTGGTTCCGAAGCTGCTCCAGCTCCGTCATGTGCCGATTGTTCAGCATTTCGATATAGTTCACCACATCTGCCCGGTTGAAACCGTTCAGAGCGGAACGAAAGGTTTGATTTGGTACCATAATACCCTCCCAAAAGGTAAAATGTTGGATTTCTTTTGGAATTATACCACAATTCCCGGAAAAATACAACCATTTTCCCGGAAAAAGAAAAATGGAAGAAATGTAAAATTCCTCTTTACAAACAGGCAAACACCTGCTATAATAGCTTAGTCGTAAGACATGCGCCGGTGGCTCAATGGATAGAGCATCGGATTCCGGTTCCGAGGGTTGGGGGTTCGAGTCCCTTCCGGCGTACCAAAAAAGCAGATACCCATTCGGGTATCTGCTTTTTTGATTTGTTGGGAGGAAGGGACTCGAAAGATAAAATCCCACAGTCCAGTGGACTGTGGGCGGCGCCGACTGGAGGTTGCCGAACCTTACAATTTGCCAACGGCAAATTGCACCGAGTCCCTTCCGGGCGGGCAGTGCCCGCTGACAATGCGCACGGAAATCTTCCGCAAATCGTTACTGCCCCTCCAGTGCCCGGTATCGTTACTGCGGTGCAGAATCGGGATGTCGACAACCACCAGCAAGTACCACCCCCACAGCAAACTGTCAGCTTACCCCCCGCTGGCTCCCTCAGGCACCTGCGGTGCCAGCTCCCTCCCGGAGGGAGCTATGGGGTGCGTACCTTTTCACACTGGTTTGTACTTTTGGGAAAGTGCCTGCTGTGGAATCCCTCAGTCACGGCTACGCCGTGCCAGCTCCCTTTGGCAAGGGAGCCTTTGGGTGCGGTATCGATACCGGGCGGGTCAGGGAAGCAACGAGCAGCAGAAATCTATCGTGCGCATTGACAGCGGTGGCACACCGCCCCGCCCGGTATCGTTCGCCTGTGGAAAGGAGTACAAAAGCCACCCATTTACATAAAAACCGCCACAACTGTCTTTTCGGGCAGTTGTGGCGATTTCTTTCAGATATAGAGCTTTCCATAGCGGAAAATCAGTTTTTTCCACCAGGGGAGGCGTTGGGCGATCAGGACCATGGCGGTTTCATAGAATTCCCACACCGCCTGCCGGTTTTCCTCCGGCAAGGGCTCCCGGTCGTAGGCGTCCCGGTCTACTAAAAGAAGCATCCCGGGGATATCCAGGTTTTGAAGCTCCGGAAGGGCGGCGGACAGCTGGGCTCCGAAATCCGCCTCCTGACCGTCCAGGCCCGTGAGCAGACCGGCAAAATGCAGGCCTTCCACCATTCTGGCGAACAGGGCTTTGGGGGGCAGCTTTCTCTGCCGGGCAAGCAGTCCCTTTCGTCCCAGGTATGCCCCCAGGACAATCAGCACCATAAGCCCTATCCACAGAAGGGGCATCAGGTTTACCGTTTTCTTTTGGGTCTGGGGCTGGGTGGGTCTGAACTCCGGCAGGGTCTGGGGCTGCTCCGGCTCCGGGGGCTGGAAGATAGAAAAGTCCCAGTGCTGATTGTCCAGCACCTCCTGCAAGGTGCTGGCGGGGATTCCCGGAAGCTCCGGGATTTCCGGGCCGCCGGGGGTCGTCTCCACCGGCACCCAGCCGTAGTCCGGCAAGCAAATCTCCACCCAGGCGTGGGCGGATTCATCCGTCACCTCCGCATGGAACTCCCCATTCTCTTCCGTGAAATCCGAGGGCTTTACGGCGTAGCCGGTGGCGTACCGGGCGGGGATGCCGTACATCCGGTAGAGAATCACCGCCGCCGTGGCAAAGTGCTGGCAGTAACCCCTGCCGCTTTCAAACAGGAAGTACTCCGCCGGGTCCTCATTCAGAGGGAACATACCCGGGGCCTGGGTATAGGTGGCGTAGGTGGTGAGGGTGTGGTGGATGAACATAGTCACTTCCTCCAGGCTCTCCAGAGGGTTGGCCTCCACCAGCTGCCGGAATTTTGTCAGGCCTGAGGATGGCAGTTGGGTATAGATACTCTGGGCCTCCTGGCGATAGAGCTCCATCAGCTCCCGGTCCCAGGGTTCCTCTGCCTCCACCCGCTCCCAGGGAATCGTCAAAAGGCTTATGGGATAGTAAAACACCCCATAGCCATCCTGGATTTCCCCGTTGATTTCCTGAGAAAAATAGGGAATGGGTTTCAGGGTCTCTTGATTCTCCACCGGGTAAATCCCCAGTCCCGTGGGCTGGGCATCACTGAAACGATCATTCAGATCATACACCAGGGTATCCATCACCGTCTCGGGGGTGTGCTGCCAGTGGCTCCAGTCCACGCTGCCGGTTGACAACCGGAGAAAGATTTTTCCGTCCAGGTTCTCCCCCCACTGACCGTTCTCGTAGTCCCCCCGGGAGGATTGGTGGAGGTAAATGGCGGACGTGGGCTGCTGGTTTGCGTAAATATCCATCAGACGAACCCCGGCGGCATACACGTTTCCCCGGCTGACGTTGCCGTCCTCCATGTCCAGGGTACCGCCCATCTGCTGGCGGACGGCCTTCACCACCATGGACTCCACCTGGTAGGGAACGGTATAGAGGGTCTGCTGGGAAGCCTGGGCCACCATCCAGGACAGGGTGAACAGGCAGCACACCCCTGCCAGGAGCCCCGCTCCCAGCCGCCGGAAGCTTCTGGCGGTTTTCTGATCCGCCGCAGCCGATTTTCCGGGGTTTTTCAGCCGCTTCCACAGCCAGAACCCCAGAAGGAACACCACCAGGGCAAACATTCCGGGAAGATTCAAAGGGATTGCCATAAAGGGACAGGCCAGGGGCAGGGCAGCCCCTGCCAGCAGCAGCGGCCAGTGAAGATTCAGCACAATCTCCACCAAAAACAAAAGCCCTGCCACCCACACCATGAGAAAGGTCATGGCGGTGGTCACATTGCCGGTGACATTGCCACCCACGCTCCCCAGAATCCGGGTCAGCTGCCCTTGCAGGGTCTCGCTTTCCAGCAGGTACCAAAGGCTTCCCACCAGGAAAACCCCCAGGGCGGCAAGGGCTGGCCATCTGCCGGGGAGACGGTACAGCCCCCACAAAAGGGTAAGGAACCCCATCCCCAGCCACAGGCCCCGGGTACTGTCCCAGGTAAGGACCGGGACCTCCTCCAGAATCTTCACAAGGGCGTACTGGCCGATGAACAGCAGCAGAAGGTCCAGCCAGGCGGCCTCTTTTTTTACCTTCCAGCCCATGGTATTTCCCTCCAATCCATCGGCATTTTCAGCTCATTTTCGTAGTTTTTTGGAGAAAATTCGAAGATTTTCTCCTCCCGGAAGGAGAGGGTCAGACTGCTGTCCAGGAAAAAACCCTCCCGGGGAAGCATCTTTTTCTCCCCGGAGAAAAAGCCTCCGGTTTCGTACAGCCGCAGCAGGGCTTCCCGGCAGTCCGCCTCCCCGGAAACCTCCATACACTCCATCCCTTCCCGGTGGCTCCACCACAGCTGCACCACCACCTCCTGACCCACAAGACCCAGAAGGAGACTCTGAACCACCTCATAAAAGGCATTTCGCCGGGCTGGGGGCAGGGATTTGGGGCTTTCCATATCCAGGGTCACCGACAGGCTCCGCTTTCCCTCTTTGGCGTATTCCCGCACCATGAGGGTATCGGTGCGGGCGCTTTGCTTCCAATGGATGGTCCGGAAGGAGTCTCCCGGCTGATAGTCCCGGATCTGGCGGATTTCCTGGGTGCTGCTTCCCGCCAGAGCCATCTGGGGGGTGTCCTCTCCCTCCAGATGGGGGAAGAAATTCTCCGGCAGGGTGATGTCCATGGCATGGGCGGCGGGGAATACTGCCGCCTGGGCCCGGAGCTTTTTCCGCCGTCGGTGGGAAAAGAGCCCTAAGTAGTCATACACCCGCACCCCCTTGAGAATCACCGGGTGGAGTCCGCAAATATCCGTGGACACCGGGACGGGGAAGGTCTGCCGTCCGGACAGCCGGGGCGTGGAGACTTTCTTCCGCTTCTTCTTGCCGGGGAGCCGGAACCGGAAGGTCACCTTTCCCAAAGGCAGCCGACCCAGGCTCTCCGCCGTTACCGTCACGCCGCCCCGCTCTCCCCGTTTCAGGAAAAACAAATCCCGGGAGAAGGAGGCCTGTACCTTCCGGCTGAGAAAATAGGGGGTGAGGAAAGCACACACCAGAAGCCCCGCACCGCACACCCCCAGCACCAGCAGAGGAAGGGAGCGGTACATGGCAGATAAGTACCAGCAGCCCGCCACCCACAAAAGACACAGGAGCTTTTTCATGGCTTTTTCCCCAGGCTGGGCCGCTTCACCCCTGCCAGAATCCCGGAAATCAGCTGCTCCTTGTCCACCCGGTTCCGCTGGGCCTCGGGGGTGAGAATCAGCCGGTGGCGAATCACCGCCGGGAACTGGCTGGCCACATCCGACGGAATGACAAAGTTCCGGTCATTCATCCAGGCAGACGCCTTGGCAAGCTGCACCAGAGCCAGGGTTGCCCGGGGACTGCCTCCCCGGGCAATCTGGGGATGCTGCCGGGTGGTCCAGACCAAATCCACCGCATACCGGGCCACCACATCTTTTATGTAAATCTGAGAAATCTCCTGCTCCACCGCCAGCAGCCGCTCTGCGTCCATGACGGCTTTCACCTCTCCCATGCGGCTCTGGTGGTTCTTCTCCAAAGCCATGGTCAGCTCGCTCTCAAAGCTGGGGTAGCCGATGGACAGGCTGGTCATAAACCGGTCCTCCTGGGCCTCCGGCAGCCGCTGGGTGCCGATGCTGCCGGTGGGGTTCTGGGTGGCAATCACATGGAAGGGCTGGGGCAGCGCCCGGGTCACTCCGTCCACCGTCACCTGCCGCTCCTCCATCACCTCCAAAAGAGCCGACTGGGTCTTGGGGGAGGTGCGGTTGATTTCGTCCGCCAGCAGAAGATTACAAAAAACGCTTCCCGGCTGGTATACGAACTTCTCCTGGTCCCGGCGGTAGATGGAAAAACCGGTCAAATCCCCGGGGAGCACGTCCGGTGTAAACTGAATCCGCTTATGGGTAAGCCCCATCGCCTTGGAAAAGGCCAGGGCCAGGGTGGTCTTGCCCACACCGGGAATATCCTCCAGCAGCACATGGCCTCCCGCCAGAAAGGTGCGCATAATCTGGGCGATTTCCTTTTCCTTGCCGTAAATCACCCGGCTCACCTGCTCCATCACCTGGTACACAGCCTGCAAATTCTCGTTCATGGTAACCTCTCCTCCTGTTTCCCTTTCTTCTCCGCCGGACTGCCTGCCGGCAGCGTCTGTTTTCCATCAGTATAGCGGAAAATTCCCTATTTGTAAAACCTTATTCCCTTTTCGGACGGAGGATTGGTGCACTTTGTGGGATATGTCAGATTTTTGGTGGATTTCCCTTGAAACAAGGAAACGGATTGGTTATAATTTCTAAGTGTAGTGTCCCCGGGATGTTAACCCAGGGCGTCCAGGTGGATTTGCAGATACTTTTCCAGAGCACCCGCATAGGCAATGGTGTTGGCCTGGTTGTTGGCATAGCCGGGAAGCACATAGTACAAAAGCTCGTCGGCCAGACGGAAGCCTATGTAATGGGCCACCTTATAGCCCACCGTCTCCAGATAAGAATAATACTCCACAATTCCCTCCAGCAGCCGCTGCACCTTCTGGGACCGGGGCTTTGGCCGTGCGGCCTTTGCCTGGCGTCTGGCCAGCTGCACCCCCGGGAGGCTCTCCAACAGATACTCCCGATTCAGGGTTTCATACCCGTCCTGCAGCAGCAGTCCGTTCACCGGGTTGCGGAAAATCTCCATATTGAGAAACAGCCCCTGAAAGGCGATATACAGCACCTCCTGGGAAAAGGCCCGTTCCCTGGCATCCAGGTAAGTCTTGATCTGTTCCGTCTCTCTGCCGGCGCTCTCTTCCTGGAGCTGGGCGACATTTGCCCTGTAAGCCTGCTGAATTTCCCGGAAGCCCGGGTCCACTTTCTCCAGAATTTCATTGACTTGTCCCATGACAACACGGGGATTGGTCAGCTGCTTTGTGATAGATGTGATTTCCTTCATAACTGATTTCTTCCTTTCTGCAATCGCCTTTCATTTGGATTCTTTCCTGGTAAATCTTTCAGATTGGGCTTTGGTTGTCCTCTGGAAGGATAATACCACGTCATTTTTGTCGGAATCCCTCGAAATTTGTAGGCGGGAACAGAAAATGTAAAAATAGCAGGAAAATATGTCCCTCACCGCTGTGGGAAAAGGCCCTTTTCCTGCGCCACGCCTCTCCCCCAGGGGAGAAAACGACCCAACTTTTTTGTAAACGGAGGTGTCCTCGTGCCCGATCGTCATTTACCGGACGGCCGCCTGTCCCGGTTTGATTCCATGGAAACCGAAACCCTGCGCCGGATTCTCCGGGAAAAGGGGAAGAATCCTGCCAAAGACCCCCATATGGAAGACACCCTTTATATCATAGAGCTCCTTGCCCGGCGGGAGCAAGGCGCTGAAAAATCCCCGGAATCTCCCCAGGGGAATTGCCCCGGCGGAAAAAGGAAACGTCCGGGGATGCCCGGTCTGATTGCAGCCGCAGCAGCCCTGGTGATTCTGGCGGGCATTGCCATCAACGCCAAAGGGCTGTGGGAATCCATTATCCGCTGGAGTGGGAACAGCTTTTCCCTCTCCCCGCCCTCTGCCGGGGACCAGGAGGAGCCGTCCTCGGCCACAGAAGAAGCGCCGGAGGGCTTTCCGGAAGTCTCGGCTCTGCTGCCCAGCTGGTTCCCGGAGGACTATACCCCCGGAGAGACCTCCCTTCAGCAGTCCCCGGCAGTCCGTGTCTATCGGGCGCTTTTTACCGGGCCACGAGGGAGTATCCAAATCCGCATTGGAGATTATCTGGCAGAAAATCCCATGCAATACGAGTATTCCCAGGGCCTGCTGGAAATTTATGAGGTGGACGGCATCCAGTATTACATCTGCCGCAATTACGATGCTCTCAGAGCGGTCTGGTTGGCAGACCAGTGCGAATGCACCATTACCGGTAACATCACCCTGGAAGAGATGAAACAGATGATAGACTCCATCGGCTCCTAACGCCCTGTTGCCGGGGCAGGCTCCTGCCTTCTGTAATGTGCATAAAAAAATCCCGGAAGAATGATTCTTCCGGGATTTTTTTACTGCTGATAGCTGTCAAAGAGGGAGGTGTCTCCTGCCTCGCCGATGGGCTTGCCTTCCATGCACTGAGCAAATTGCTCGCCGGTCATGGTTTCGTGCTCCAGAAGGAACTCCACCACCTGCTTTAGTTTCTGGGCGTCCTCCCGGAGGTAGCCTTCGCACTCCCCGTAGGCCCGGTCGATGATGGCCTTCACCTCATCGTCGATGGTGCCTGCCACCTTCTCGGAGTAGCTCTTGGTCTTTTCGTAATCTCTGCCGATAAAGACCTCCTCCCCGCTGGTGTAGGACACAGTGCCCAGGCTCTCGCACATACCGTACCGGGCTACCATATCCCTGGCCAGCTTGGATGCCCGGTCGATGTCGTTGGAAGCACCGGTGGAGATGTCCTTCAAAAACAGGGCCTCCGCCACCCGGCCGCCCAGCAGGCCTACAATCTGCTGGTACATCTGGTTCCGGGTCAGGTGGTCGCTGTCCTCCCTGGGCTGGGTCCAGGTGAGACCCAGGGCATGGCCCCGGGGGATAATGGAAATCTGGTGCACCGGGTCATGCTCCGGCAGGTGATACATAGCCACAGCGTGACCTGCCTCGTGGATGGCGGTGAGCCGCCGGTCCTTTTCCAGCCGGACACGGCTCCGCTTCTCCGGACCTGCCAGAATCTTCATCATGGCGTCGTTCAGGTCCTTCATATTGATCACCGGGCGGTTCTCCCGGGCGGCGGTAATGGCAGCCTCGTTCACAAGGTTGCTCAAATCCGCACCGGTGAAGCCGGTGGTGGCCATGGCCACGGTGTGCAGGTTCACCGACTCATCCAGCCGCTTTCCGGCGGCGTGGATTTTGAGGATTTCCTCCCGGCCCTTGCTGTCCGGGGGTGCAATATAAATCTGCCGGTCAAAGCGGCCGGGGCGCAGAAGCGCCGGGTCCAGAATGTCCGGGCGGTTGGTGGCAGCCAGGACAATCACCCCTTCAGCTCTGCCGAAGCCGTCCATCTCCACCAGCATCTGGTTCAGGGTCTGCTCCCGCTCGTCGTGACCGCCCCCCAGGCCGGTGCCACGCTTCCGGCCCACGGCGTCAATCTCGTCGATGAAGATGATGGCAGGCGCCACCTTCCGGGCCTGCTGGAACAGGTCCCGGACACGGCTAGCGCCGACGCCCACGTACATCTCCATAAAGTCCGAGCCGGAGATGGCCAGAAACGCCGCATTGGACTCCCCTGCCACCGCCTTGGCAAGCAAGGTCTTACCGGTACCGGGGGCACCAGCCAGAAGGATGCCGTGGGGAATCCGGGCACCCATATCCTCAAACTTCTTGGGGTTTCGCAGGAAGTCCACTACCTCCTGCAGCTCCGCCTTTTCCTCGTCCACGCCAGCTACATCCTGGAAGGTGACCTTCTTCTGGCTGCCCCCCAGGGTGGTACGGGCTTTGCCGAAGTCGCTCATGGGGTTACTCCGGGAGGCACGGCTGGCAAGAACCATCCACAAAATCAGAAGCACGCCCCCTGCCAGCACAATGGGCAGCACAAAGTCATAGGGGGACATGGCCTTGCCGGCTACGAAGTCATAAGACTCCAGGGTTCCCGCCGACTGCTGCTCCAGAAACAGGGCCTGGAAGTCCCGCTGGAACCCCTCCGGGTCTGCCAGCTGGCTCCGCAAGGTGGTCTTGCCGTCGTAGGGCTCATGGAGGTACAAGGTGATGGTGTGGTCGTTTACCTGGAAGCTCTTGACCTGCTCCTGCTGGAACAGCTCCACAATCTGAGAATAGGTGAGGTTATCGCTTTTGGGCTGAAAAACCCCCAGCATCCAGCTCAGCAGCAGAAGCATCACCACGGCGTAAACCACCACGGACAATTTCATACGATTTTTCAAGCTACTTACTCCTTATTCAGCGTTTTCATAAACCTCGGGCTTCAAAATCCCGATATAGGGAAGATTCCGGTAATACTCATTATAATCCAGTCCGTAACCCACCACAAAGGCATTGGGAATCTCATAGCCCACATAGTCCGGCTTCAGGGTAATCTCCGGCTTTCTCCGGGAGGGCTTATCCAGGAAGGTGCAGATTTTAAGGGATGCCGGCTCCTTGGAAAGGAGGTACCGATAGGTAAAGTCCAAAGATGTTCCGGTGTCGAAGATGTCCTCCAGGATTACCACATGGCGGCCCTTCAAATCCACGGACACGTCCTTCTTTACCACAGCAGTTCCGGTGGATTCCGTGCCGGAATAGGAGGAAATGCACATGAAATCAATCTGGCAGGGTACGGTGATGTGCCTGACCATGTCCGCAAAGAACATGACCACGCCTTTCAGCACCCCCACGAACACCGGATTTTTCCCGGCATACTCCCGGGACAGCTCCCGGGCCAGCTGGCTGACCCGCTCCTCAATCTGGGCCTGGCTGATGAGCACTTCCTGAATGTTGTTCTCCATTTGAATCTCCCTCTGTTTCTTTATGTTTTGCTTCCCATCGGATTTCCACCCCGGCGTCCGCCAGGCGCTTGCGGTTGGGGCCAATCCCCCACACCGCCACCACCCCGGCATCGTCTGCCAGGACGGGAATCCGGTTCCGCAGGGAAGCGGGAATTTTCTTGTCAATCCACAGTTTTTTCAGGGTTTTGGTACCGCCGGGCAGGGTGATTTCGTCCCCCGGCTGGCGGCAGCGAAGGATAAGCTGTCCCTGAGGCTGCACCGTAAACCGGTGCATTTCCTTCCAGGCTTCCTGGGCAGGACAGCAGGTAATGGTTATTTCATCTGTTTCCGTCCTCCCCGGGCAGGTCACGGCACAAGGGGCAAGGGGCGGGGAATCCTCCGCCTTTTGCAAAGCTCCGTAGCACCGCCGCACCGTCACCCCATTGGGAAAGGACACCCGGGCTGAAGGGTTGGGGGAAAATACCAGGGCTTCCAGGGCGGCAATGTGCTCCGCCGCCGGCTCACGTACCCCCCAGCCTTCCAGAAGCCGCCCCAGCACCCGGCACCGGATGGCTGGTTCCAGCTTCCGCAGCCGCTCCACTTCACAGGTTGCTTCCTCCCGGCTGATTTTGTCCAGCACCGCCTCGTCCCGGCGAAGCCGCTGGGCGGCGGCGGAGAGGTTCTCCGGCAGCCGGGGATTTTCCTGCCTCAGCAATGGCATCACATGGTGGCGCAGCCGATTGCGGAGGAAATCGTCGGTTCTGTTGGTGCTGTCCTCCACATAGGGGATGTGGTATTCCTGCAAAAAGGCCAGCACCTGCTCCCTTGTGGTCATAAGCATGGGGCGGATAATCCCGCCGTTTACCGGGGTGATTCCCCCCAGGCCTTTCAGGCCGGTGCCCCGAATCAGGTGCAAAAGGAGGGTTTCGGCGTTGTCGTCTGCCGTGTGGGCGGTGGCGATTTTCCCCGGCAGGGTGTGGAAAAATGCGTACCTTGCCTCCCGGCAGGCAGCTTCCAGCCCCTTTTTCCCGGGGGTAACCTGCTGTTTTTTCTCATACAGGGGAATAGAGTAGCCCCGGCAGAAGTCCCGGACAAAGGCAGCGTCTCTGTCCGATTCCTCTCCCCGAAGGCCATGGTTAAAATGGGCGGCGCTCACCTGAATGTCCAGCTTCTTTGCCAGAAGATACAGGGCAAAAAGCATTGCCATGGAGTCTGCCCCCCCGGAGACGCAGCACACAACCGTCTCCCCCGGGCTTACCATATGGTATTCCCGAAGGGTCTTGCAGATGTTATTCAGCATGCTTCCACTCCCGGTCCGCAAAGGTCTGGAACTGGGGAATCCATTGGAGCTTCACCGTGCCGATTTCGCCATGACGGTTCTTGGACACGATGCACTCGGCAATGCCCTTATCCTCGGAATGTTCATTGTAATACTCATCCCGGTACAAGAACAGCACTTCGTCCGCATCCTGCTCGATGGCGCCGGATTCCCGGAGGTCGGAAAGCATGGGCCGCTTGTCCGTCCGGCTTTCCGTGGCACGGGACAGCTGACTCAGGCACACCACCGGGACATTCAGCTCCTTGGCCATAATTTTCAAAGAACGGGAAATTTCGCTGACGATGTTTACCCGGCTGTCGCCCCCTTTGCCGTAGCCGGAGCCGCTCATCAGCTGCAGATAGTCGATGACCACCATGCCCAGATTGTCCAGGCGGCGGCACTTGGCGTTCATCTCCGCCACGGTGATGGTGGGGTTGTCGTCAATGCGGATGTCCGTCTGGCTCAGGGAGGCGGAGGCCATGCACAGCTTGGTCCACTCCTCGTCGCTGAGCTTGCCGGTGGCCATTTTCTGACCGTCCACAAAGCTCTCAATGGCCAGAAGCCGCATAGCCAGCTGCTCCCGGGACATTTCCAGGTTGAAGATGGCCACGGTTTTGCCGTACTTTTTGGCAACGTTCAGAGCCAGGTTCAAAGCAAAGGCAGACTTACCCATGGCAGGCCGGGCAGCCACCAAGAGAAGGTCTGACTTGTTCAGGCCGTTGATTTTCCGGTCTAAGTCCTGCAAGCCTGTGGACAGGCCGGGGATGGCGGACTCGGACTGGCTCAGCTCGTTCAAGTGGTCGAACACCTTGTGAAGGGTCAGGCTGATGGGCTCCAGAGAGTCCCCCCGCTCCCCCTTCCGCAGGGCATAGATCTTCTTTTCCGCACTTTCCAGCATTTCCGCCGGGGTTCCCACCTGGGACTGGACGGTTTTCACAATGTCCCGTCCCGCCTGGGCCAGTCCCCGGAGCATGGCCTTGTCCCGGACAATGGCGGCGTAACGCTGGGCATTGGCGGCGGTGGGGGTAATCTGCATCAGCTGGAGAATGTAGTCCCGGGAGTTGTCGTGGTAGACCCCCCGCTCCCGCATTTTGTCCAGCACCGTCACCGGGTCGATGGTCTGGGAGAAGTTGAACATGGAATAGATGGTTTCAAAAATCTCCCGGTTCTGGGTCAGGTAAAAGTCCTCGGGGCGAACCGTGCCCACAATGTCCACCAGGCACCGGCTGTCAATCAGCACAGAGCCCAGGACTGCCTGTTCCGCTTCCAGAGATTGGGGCTCCTGCATGGCCAGCAGCTCTTCATCCATGAAAACGCCCTCCTTTCCTCAAAAGATTGGGGTCTTACGCCTCCTCAATCTTTACGGTGAGAGGCGCCGTAATCTCATAGCCCAGCTTGCACTGCACCGTGTAGGTGCCTACAGCCTTGATGGGGTCGGCAATGACGATTTTCCGCTTGTCAAGCTTGATGCCGGTCTTGGCTGCCAGGGCATCGGCGATTTCCTGGTTGGTGACGGAACCAAAGAGACGTCCGGCGCCGCCCCCCCGGGCGGTGACTACCAGGGTCATTTCCCGCAGCTGCTTGGAAATCTCCAGAGCCTCTGCCCGCTCCTTGGCGGCCTTTTCCGCGGCGGCCTTGTCGTTCATCCGCATGGTATTCACCGCATCGGCGGTGGCTTCAATGGCAATCTTCCGGGGCAGCATATAGTTCCGGGCGTAGCCGTCAGAAACCTCCAGCATCTGGCCCTTCTTGCCCTTACCCTTTACATCCTGCAACAAAATTACTTTCATGGTCTTGCTCCTTCATATAAAAATCTCAGTTTTCAAAATATTGGTCAATGGAGGCCACCAGCCGGTCCAGGGCTTCCTTTACAGTGGTGTTTTTCAGCTGGGCACCGGCCGTGGCTGTATTGCCGCCGCCTCCCAGAGGCTCCACAATTACCTGCACATTCACATCTCCAATGGACCGGGCGGAGAGAATCACCTGGTCTCCGTCGGGAAACAGCACAAAGGAGGCGGTGATGCCGGAGATGTTCAAAAGCTCGTCCGCCGCCTGGGCCGCCAAAGGTCTTGCGATGGTGTCTTTCAAGGCCGCAATGGCAATTTCCTTCCGGTAAAGCCGGGCGGACTTGATGACCTGGTACTTGGCGATGGTGTCCTGGAAGTCGTTTTGCAGGAGCTTCTTCACCTCCACCGTGTCTGCCCCCAGCTGCCGCAGGAAGGCGGCGGCCTCGAAGGTACGCTCGCCAGTGCGGACGTTGAAGCTCTTGGTGTCCAGGAACAATCCGGTCATAAGGCCCTTGGCCTCAATGGGCAGCACGTCCTTTTTCTCCACGGCGTATTGCAGTAGCTCTGTCACCAGCTCCGAGGCGGAGGAGGCGTAGGGCTCGTGGAAATTCACCACCACCGGGGTGATGTAGTCTGCCGCCCGGCGGTGATGGTCGATGACGCATACCCGGGTGACGGTTTCCAGCAGGCTCTGGGACTCCACCTGGTCCGGGCGGTTGGTATCCACCACAATGAGGGTGCTTTTGGGGTCGCACAGAAGCAGCGCCTCCTGGCTGGAGATAAAGGCGTTTTTGTACTCCGGCACCTGGCGGATTTCCGCCACCAGGTTCTTTGCCACGTTCCGCTCCAGATCCAGCACGATGTGGAAGGGCTTGCCCTTCTTCCGGCACATACAGCTCACACCCACCGCAGCGCCCACGGCGTCCATGTCCGCATTCTTATGCCCCATGATGAACACCCGGCTGCTCTGGCCGATAAGCTCCATAAGGGAATTGGCGGTGACACGGGAGCGGACCTTGCTCCGGTGCTCTGCCTCCCGGGTTCTGCCGCCGAAGAAGGTGAAGTTCAGCCGGTCTTTCACCACCGCCTGGTCGCCGCCCCGGCTCAGGGCCATTTCAATGGACAAGGAGGCAAAGTCGTAGCTCTCCTCAAAGGTGGCACCGTCCACGCCCAGGCCGATGGACAAAGAGGCGGCCAGCCCTGCCGGGTTGGTAATCTCGTGGATGGCCTCCAGCACGGTGAATTTCTCCTCCATGGCCTGCCGCAGGTCCCGCTTCTCAAAGACAAACAAAAACCGGTTCTTTTCCAGTCGCCGGAGAAGTCCGTGATACCCCTCCGTCCACTGGGTGATGGCGTCGTTAATCCGGGCGGAGAGGCTGGAAATGGCACCTTCCGTCAGGTTCTTGGTCAGCTCGTCATAGTTGTCCACCAGGATGATGGCCACCACCGGACGGGAGCGGATATACTCGTCCCGCACCTGGTACAGCTCCGTGAGATCGGAGAAGTACAGCACCCCCAGCCGGGTCTGCTCCGGGTCGTTGCCTGCGGTCACCATGCCGTAAATCCGGTACCGCCGCTTTTGCAGGGTCACATCGTAGGGGTACTCCGTTTTGCCGGACATGAGCCAGTTGGTGTCGAAGCCGGGGAGGATGTTCCCGATGGGCTGCTCCCGGAAGGTGTCCCGGTAGCCGGTAATCTGATGAAAGGGCTCGTTGCTGTAGATAATCTCCTCATCCGCCAGGCGAATCACCGCCATGGGGAAGGGACTGTGGGTGCCAAGCCCCTGGTCCTGCTGCTCCAGCTGCTCCTGGAGATAGTTCTGCACCTGGCGCTTCCGCTGCACCCGAATCAGCAGGTACACCCCCAGCTCCAGAAAAGTCACGGCAATGCCTGCCCCGGCAAGAATATACTGGTTCAAAAGTGCCGCTGCCACGGAAAACACCGCCAGCATCCCGATATAGAACAGGCCTCCTGCCGGCCGCAGCTGCCTTCCAAGTTTCTTATCCATCTGTGCGCCTCCCCAAAAATGGGCCCAACGCCCATACTATCCTGATTTTATCCATTATAACAGACCAGTCTTTTTCCTGCAACTGAAATTTCAAATTTCACCCACCTTTTCCGGGAAAAGCCGGGGCAAAATCTCCGGTAAAATTTTTATGTATACAAACCGGCAGAAATGTGCTATACTATTGCCAGTATGGATTAGGTGGGCAATCCTAACCAATGGGGCAGGTTCGTGGAAAACCGCCCCCAAAGACAAATAACCATGCAGGCGTACTTTTGCTTCTGCCGGACGGTACAGGGTCTTGAGCGGAGCAAGCGGCTGTCTGCTTTTGATGTGTTTTTTTACGAATTTGAAAGGAGTTATGATTTTATTTGGCTGAAAAATTGAAAATTATCCCTCTGGGCGGTCTGGATGAGATTGGCAAGAACATCACCGTCTTAGAGTATGGCAGGGACATGATTGTGGTGGACTGCGGTCTGGGCTTCCCGGACGAGGAGATGTACGGCGTGGATCTGGTGATTCCCGACTTCTCCTATCTGGTGGCCAACGCCAAGAAGCTGCGGGGTATGTTCATCACCCACGGCCACGAGGACCACATCGGCTCTATCCCCTACTGCATGCAGCAGGTGAGCTGTCCCATCCACGCCACCGCCATGGCCAACGGCCTTATCCGGTTGAAGCTGGAGGAGCATCGGCTGGCGGACAAGGTGAAGCTGGTGACCCACAAGCCGGGAGATGTGGTGAAGGCCGGGTGCTTCTCCGTGGAGTTTATCCACGTGAACCACTCCATTGCCGACGCCGTGGCTTTTGCCATCAAGACCCCCGTGGGCACGGTGATTATGACCGGCGACTTCAAGATTGACCCCACTGCCAAGGACGGCATGATTGACCTGGCCCGGCTGGGTGAACTGGGGAATCAGGGAGTTCTGGCCCTTCTGTGTGACTCCACCAACGTGGAGCGCAACGGCTACTCCCAGAGCGAGCGGATGGTGGCGGAGAGCCTGGATCGGCAGTTCAAAAACTGCGACCAGCGGATTATCGTCACCACCTTTGCCTCCAACATGATGCGTATTCAGGCGGTGCTGGCTACGGCCCATCGCTACGGCAGGAAGGTGGCTGTCACCGGACGGAGCATGGAGAACATGCTGAAAGTGGCCCAGGAGCTGGGGTATCTGAAAGTCCCCTCCGGTCTGATTGTGGATCTGGCGGCTGTCAAGAGCCTGCCCAAAAACAAGGTGGTCATTGTGTCCACCGGCTCTCAGGGCGAGAATATGTCCGCTCTGTACCGGATGGCTTTTTCCACCCACAAGCAGATTGAGCTCCAGCCCGGGGACCGGATTATCATTTCCGCCTCCGCCATCCCCGGCAACGAGAAGGCCATCTCCCGGATTATCAACGAGCTGTACCGGAAGGGTACCGAGGTGGTCTACGAAAAGAGCGAGGGGCTCCACGCCTCCGGCCACGCCAGCCAGGAGGAGCTGAAAATTATCCACGGTCTGGTGAAGCCCCGGTTCTTCATCCCGGTCCACGGCGAGCAGCGGCACTTGCAGATTCACAGCAAGCTGGCGCAGCTCATGGGCACCCCTGCCCGGAACGTTCGGATTCTGGAAAACGGCAATGTGCTGGAGTTCACCGGCAAGACCTGCAAGCTCACCGGCTCTGTACCTGCCGGAAAGGTCTTTGTGGACGGCTCCGGTGTGGGTGATGTGGGCAGCGTGGTGCTCCGGGATCGGAAGCATCTGGCTCAGGACGGCATGCTGGTGGTTTATGTCAACCTCAGCAGCCAGGATGGCTCCATTCTCACCGGGCCGGAGATTATCACCCGGGGCTTTGTGTATGTGAAGGAGTCGGAGGCTCTCATGGAGGAGCTGCGGACCATTGCCCAGGAGGCCATCGAACGGTGCCAGCGGAAGCGGGTCCGGGACTGGTCCACCATCAAGTCCGCCATCAAGAACGATTTGAGCGGCTATCTCTTCAAGACCACCAAGCGCAATCCCATGATTCTGCCCATCATCATGGAGGTTTGACCGGGGTGCCCCCGGTGTCAATTTCGCACGGTGGCTTTCTGCGAATCGTTACTTCCCTGACCCGCCCGGTATCGGCGGCTTGTCCGCCGAACCTCTTCCCTATTCCCTATTCCCTATTCCCTATTCCCTAAAAACGCCCGGTATCGTTACTGCGGTGTTAATGGATGCAAAGACCTAAGCCCCCCTTGCCAAAGGGGGGTGGTTTTGCCTCTGGCAAAACCGGGGGGATTCCGGGGTCGCAGGTTTCCACATGGGTCTGTGCTTTTGGAAAGTGCCTGCCGTAAATCCCTCAGTCAAAAATCAGAGATTTTTGCCAGCTCCCTTTCACAAGGGAGCCTTTGGGGTGCGGCATCGAAGCCTTCTTTTTGTAAGGCAGCTTTTATTTGTAAACTTTGGCAGGTGTTGGATTTGTACTTTGATTTTGCCCCTATGGAGGGGCTGACGGACCATATTTACCGGGAGCTGCACCACCGGTATTTTCCCGGGGTGGACCGGTACTACACCCCCTTCTTCTCCCCCACCATTCACCGGAGCCTCACCGCCCGGGAGCGGCTGGAGCTGCCGCCGGCGGATTCCATCGGCTATCGGCTGGTGCCTCAGATTCTCACCAAGGTGCCGGAGGACTTTCTCTGGATGGCAGAGCAGTGCCGGGAGCAGGGGTACACGGTGGTAAATCTGAATCTGGGCTGTCCCTCCGGCACTGTCACCGCCAAGGGAAAAGGGGCGGGGATGTTGGCAGACCCTGACAGCCTGGACAGGTTTCTGGATGCGATATTTTCCAAAAGCCCTCTGCCCATCTCCTTAAAGACCCGGCTGGGGATGGAAAACCCGGAGGATTTTGTGAAAATTCTCCCGATTTTCAACCGCTATCCTGTGGCAGAGCTGATTCTGCACCCCCGGGTGCGGAAGGACTTTTACAAGCTGCCGGTACGCCGGGAGTGGCTGGACTACACCCTGGAAAATACCAAGATTCCCCTTTGTTACAACGGAAATATCACCTCACTCTCTGAGATTTCCCAATTTTCCGCCCGGTATCCCCAGGTGAAGGGAATCATGCTGGGAAGAGGTCTCATCGGTGACCCGGGGATGCTCAGTCCCGGCGGTACCACGGTGGCTTCCCTGGAAGCCTTTATGGAAGCGCTGCTGGAAGGGTATCTGGAAGCTTTCGGCGGCTCCCGGAACGCCATGTTCCGGCTGAAAGAGCATTGGTCCTACCTTCTGTGCCGGTTTGAAGGCTGGGAAAAGCTGGGCAAGCGGCTGCGGAAAACCACCTCTTTGGAGGAATACCGGGCCATTACCCATGAGATTTTCACCACCCTGCCTTTGGCCCCGGCATTGACACCCAACTGGTAAAGGAGATTTTTATGGAAAAGAAATACTACATAGCCCCGGATGCCCGGGTGCTGGGAGATGTGGAGCTGGGGGAGGATGTGAGCATCTGGTACGGCGCCGTTGTCCGGGGGGACAGCGGGAAAATCGTCATCGGAGAAGGCACCAACATTCAGGACCGGGTGGTCATCCATGAGAAAACCACTTTGGGAAGCCGCTGCACCGTAGGCCACGGGGCCATCGTCCATGGCTGCACCGTGGGAGGGGGCTGCCTCATCGGCATGGGCGCCATACTGCTGACCGGTGCGGTGCTGGAAGATGGGTGTCTGGTAGGTGCGGGAGCGGTAGTCACAGGAAAGACCCACGCCCCCGCCGGGTCGGTGCTTCTGGGCAATCCCGCCCGGATTGTGAAAACCCTCACCCCGGAGGAGAGGGAAAAGCTCCAGGCGGGTGTGGAGGAATACATCCGCCTGGCAAAGGAGCAGCTGAACCCTCTGTCCAAATAAGAAAAAACCGGCTCTTTTTCCGGAATTGCTGAAAAAAGCCCGTTGCAAAATTGGTGTTTTGCAACGGGCTTTTTTGCTCACCGCACCCCATAGCTCCCTCCGGGAGGGAGCTGTCACCGCAGGTGACTGAGGGAGCCAGCGGGCTGTAAGCTAACTATTTGCTTTGGGGGTGGTACTTGCTTGTGGTTGTCGATGCACTATCTGATTTTACCGGGCACTTTCATCCCATCGGCACAGAAGACCTGACACCTCCGGGGGAGGTACCGCCTCTGTTATTGGAATTGGCTATGCTCCCGATGGCTCCCTCCGTCTCGGGGCTGCGCCCCAAGCCACCTCCCTCCCGGAGGGAGGTATTTGCGGAACCCTTCCGAAAATATCCGTTTCCAACAGACACATTCTCCTGTACAGGATAAAATGAACTTATTGGGAAATTGCCGTATGTTACCGGGCGGAGGCGGAGAGCTTTTTATCCAGGCCTCTTTGAATCATGACCACATGGAGAATGACCCCCAGGGTCAGCAGTACCCCCAGCTCTCCCAGGGCTACATACAAGGCGTTGATCCAGAAGCCGCCTCCGATGTAGAAAGTCAGCTCCCAGCCTACCAGCAGGGCATTGAAGATGGCAGGCATGAGAAGTCCCAGGAAGGGGATGTTTTTGATGGCCACTTTCCGGGTCAGGTACATGGCACCGGTGGCCAGGAAGGTGGCCAGGGTTCCCACCAGCCAGTCCAGAGGCAGGGCCCCGGCGTTGCTGATGTTAAAGAGGAAGCAGCCCACCGTCAGGCCCCAGATGGCACTGGGGGAATAGAAAGCCATGACGGTGAGGGCTTCGGAGGCCCGGAACTGGATGGCAAAGGAAGTGCTCTCCGGGAACAGGAATTGCTGGGCGTAGGTCAGCACCACATACAGCGCTCCCAGCAGTCCGGCGTAGGCGATTTTTCTTGAGCTATTCATGTTTTTCTCCTTTTTCTGCAATAAAAAAATGGGCGCAGTGCGCCCATCCCGACTATAGCAGTCAAAATCCATAGTTTTGTTTACCGACAGGATGGTTGCGAACTGTCCTATTGCATTGGGTAGAATTATAACCGGTTTTTACCCCTTTGTCAAGGCCTCCAGGGTCTTTTCCAGCACTTCCGGTGCCTCTTTGGGGTGAGAAATGTTTGCCGTAGCCGCCTCCATGGGGCAAGGGCCGGTGCCCGTCCGGTTGCGGATGCCGGGAACCAGCTGGTCGTATTCACAGGCAATGCCCTGGCGCTCCAGCACCTCCAAAGCGGGGCGGCTGATAATGGGAGCGTAGACCCGCTTCACATTCAGAAGACAATATAGAAGGGCCGAAGCCTTCCCCACCACCTTGTCAGCCACAGAGTAGCCGCCAAAGTCCTCCCCGGATTTCAGAAGCTCCAAAAGGGGCAGCACCCCTCTTCTGGTATCCGTCAGCTCCCGCTCTCCTTTCCGGAACACGCAGGTGTAGCCGCCGGCACGAAGGTGGTTCCGGGCGTCCTCCCAGTCCAGACGCTCCCAGAGGGCTTCCACAGCGGCAGTCAGCCCCTTCACCGTGTCTGCCAGGGGCAGATTGGGGCTTCCCTGTTCCGGCAGGAAGGGCACATGGATAAAGCCCACTAAGGTGTCGGTGCCTTTGTAGTGGGAAAGAAGGGTATAGAGCACATCGTTGCACACGAAGGTTCCGGCGGAGTCGGACACCCGGCCGGGAAGTCCTGCCTCCCGGATTGCCTCTGCCATAGCGTCTACCGGGCAGGTGGAGAAAACCCCGTCGGGGCCATTCAGCACAATCCCCTCCCCTTTGGGCTGGTTCCCGGCGTTATCGGGGATGGCAGCCCGGCGGAGGTTCACCCCAATCCGCTCCGGGGTGATTTCCTTCCGTCCCCCCGCCTGTCCTACGGACAGAATCACCCGGGGGTGGCAGCGCTGTGCCTCTGATAGCACCTTTTGGGAGGCGGCTTCAAACACTGTGGGGATTTGAAGCTTATGGAGGGTGAAGCCTCCGATTCTCTCCGGCAGGCGCTGTACCGCCTCCCAGGAGGGATTGATGGTCTCCCCTCCGAAGGGCTCAAAGCCCGTAATGAGCACAATGGGTTCCATGGTTTTCCTCCCTGGTGAAATTTTTTCTATTTTAGCATAATTGGAAAATCCATGCAAGATACCTCTTTCCTTTTTGGGAAGGATAGGTTATAATTACCATAGGAATATACGGGCATACGCCCATAGGGAGGATATTATGAACAAAACCTTGATTCTCGAACCTCAGCGCATGAAATCCCTCACGGAAGGCTTTTTTGCTGTGTTTCAGACCCAGCCCACCCGCTTTTTCTCCGCTCCCGGCCGCACGGAAATCGGCGGCAACCACACCGACCATCAGCGGGGCCGGGTGCTGGCGGCGGCGGTGAATCTGGACACCGTGGCGGCTGTCCGTCCCAACGGCACCAAGACCGTGCGGATTCAGTCCCAGGGCTACCCCATGTGCCAGGTGGATTTGACCAACCTCCAGCCGGTAGAATCGGAAATCAACTCCACCCCGGCTCTGGTGCGGGGCGTTGCCGCCCGGTTTGCCCAGCTGGGCTGTAATGTAGAGGGCTTTGATGCCTATGTGGAGTCCACGGTGCTTCCCGGCTCCGGCCTCAGCTCCTCCGCCGCCTTTGAGGTGCTGGTGGGTACCATCCTCAACCACCTGTACTTTGACGGCCGGGTATCCCAGCCGGAGATTGCCATGATTGGGCAGTACGCAGAAAATGTGTTCTTCGGCAAGCCCTGCGGCCTGATGGATCAGACCGCCTCCGCTGTGGGCGGCATGGTAACCATCGATTTCTTTAAGAAGGACGCTCCTGTCATCCAGTCCGTGGACTTTGACTTTGCCGCCTGCGGTCACGCCCTGTGCATCATCGACACCCGGGCCAGCCACGCAGACCTGACGGACGAGTACGCCGCCATCACCCAGGAGCTGAAAGCGGTATGCGCCCACTTCGGCAAGGAGGTGCTGACGGAGATTCCCCAGCAGGACTTCTTCGCCGCCATCCCCCAGCTGCGAAAGACCTGCGGCGACCGGGCGGTGCTTCGGGGCATCCACTTCTATCAGGAGAACGACCGGGTGCCCCAGCAGGTAGCGGCTTTGCAGGAAGGAAACTTCGACCGGTTCCTGGCTCTGGTGAAGGAGAGCGGCTACTCCTCTTATATGTACTTACAAAATGTTGTCCCTGCCGGCTATGTGAAGCAGCAGGATGTGGGTCTTTCTCTGGCTCTGTGCGAGCATTACCTCCAGGGCCGGGGTGCTTACCGGGTTCACGGCGGCGGCTTCGCCGGAACCGTTCAGGCCTTTGTGCCCATGGATATGCTGGAAACCTTCCGTCAGGGCATTGACGCCGTGCTGGGAGAAGGGGCTTGCCATGTGCTGTCCATCCGTCCCCAGGGCGGTGTAGAGGCATTTCCCCAGGAGGGCAACTGATATGACCATCGAAACCTGCATTGACTCTTTGGTATGCTACGCCATGAACCACGGCCTTACCCAGCCGGAGGATCACAATGTAGCGGTAAATAAGATTCTGGAAATTCTCCATCTGGACAGCTACACCCCCTCCCAGGAGCCGGTGGTGGAGGATTTGGAGGAGATTCTGAAAGGCATCCTGGACTACGCCTGCGAGAAGGGTCTGTGTCAGGACAATGTGGTGGAGCGGGACCTGTTCGACACCAAGGTCATGGGAGCCCTTACCCCCATGCCCCGGGAGGTCATTGCCAAATTCCGGGAGCTGTATCAGCAGAGTCCTCAGGCGGCTACTGACTGGTACTACCAGTTCAGCTGCGACACGGACTACATCCGCCGGTATCGCATCCAGAAGGATATGCGGTGGAAGTTCCCCTGTGAGTATGGCAATCTGGACATCACCATCAACCTGAGCAAGCCGGAGAAGGACCCCAAGGCTATCGCCGCCGCCAAGAACGCCCCCCAGAGCAGCTACCCCAAGTGCCAGCTGTGCTCTGAGAACGAGGGCTACGCCGGACGGCTGAACCACCCTGCCCGGCAGAACCACCGGATTATCCCCATCACCGTGGACGGGGCAGACTGGCGGCTTCAGTACTCCCCCTATGTGTACTACAACGAGCACTGCATCGTGTTCAACAACACCCACACCCCCATGAAGATTGACCGGGCAGCTTTCCGGAAGCTTCTGGACTTTGTGACCCTCTTCCCCCACTATTTCGTAGGCTCCAATGCAGACCTGCCCATCGTGGGCGGCTCCATCCTCAGCCATGAGCACTTCCAGGGCGGTCACTACACCTTCGCCATGGAGGAAGCCCCCATTGCCCAGGCTGTCACCTTCCGGGGCTTCGAGGATGTGAAGGCCGGCATTGTGAAGTGGCCCATGAGCGTACTTCGGATCACCGGGCCGGATGCCCAGCGGCTGGTGGAGCTGGCGGACAAGATTCTCACCTGCTGGCGGAGCTACTCCCACCCGGAGGCCATGATTCTGGCAGAGACCGACGGCGAGCCCCACAACACCATCACCCCCATCGCCCGGCGGCGGGGAACGGATTACGAGCTGGATCTGGTGCTGCGGAACAACCTGACCACCCAGGAACACCCCCTGGGACTGTACCACCCCCACGCCGACAAGCACCACATCAAGAAGGAGAACATCGGCCTGATTGAAGTCATGGGTCTGGCGGTGCTTCCCAGCCGTCTGAAAGGGGAATTGCAGGATCTGGCTGCCGCCATTGTGGAAGGCAAGGACCTGGAAGCCGACCCGGTGCTGAGCAAGCACGCCCCCTGGGTGGCAGAATTGAAGGAGAAGTACACCTTCACGGCGGAAAACGCCCTGGATCTTCTGCTCCAGGAGACCGGGCGGGTATTCTCCCAGGTGCTGGAGGACGCCGGTGTGTATAAGAACACCCCGGATGGGCTCCAAAACTTCCTGAAATTCGTGGACACCGTAAACCAAGGATAATAAAAAAGCCCGGCAGGATTGATATTGATATGCACCCCAAAAGTGTCTAACTTTTGGGGTGCATATCAAATCTGCCGGGCTTGTCTTATTTTACTTTCAACCGCAGCACGTTCCAGGAAATGGGGGAAAGCTGGGCGGTGAGGGTCTTGTCCTGTACCTGTGCGCCGGAGACCTTCCGGGGCTGCACCCGGGCGGCACTGGGGCCGTTGACGATGGTGTGGTCCTCGTGGGACATGGCGATATGCTCAATGAGTTCGCAGGAGGAGAAGGCGTTCAGCTGCACTTCCAGCTCCAGGGATTCCTCTGTGGAGCGGTTCACGGCAAATACCGTCACTTCCCCGGCCTCCTCATTGTAAACAGCCACGCTTTCCAGATAGGGTACGTCCGTGAAGTTCTTGCTGTCGTACTTGGGAGACTTTGCAGGCGTATAGAGCACCGTACCGTGACCGTACTGCGTAGCGTGGAGGAAGGGATAGTAGATGGTCTGGAGCCAGGCTTCCCCGCCGCCGGGGACGGTCATAATGGGGGCAATCACGTTCACCAGCTGGGCAAGGCAGGCAATCTTCACCCGGTCGGCGTGCTTCAGGATGGTAATGAGCATGGTGCCGAACACGGCGGCGTCTGCCATGGTGTAGATGTCCTCCACCAGGCTGGGAGCGTACTGCCAGGGGGTCTTTTTCATGTACGCCTCGTCTCCGCCCACGGAGTGATACCACAGGTTCCACTCGTCGAAGCTGAGCATCATGTCCTTCTTGGAGCGCTTCTGGGCCTTTACATAGTCGCAGGTAGCCAGGACCGAGCGGATGAAATACTCGGTGGTCAGGGATTTTGCCAGAAAATCCTTCAAATCGTGGGTGGTGTCACCCAGATACTGGTGGATGGACAAAAAGTCCACATCCTCATACACATGACCCAGCACCGTAGCCTCCCAGTCCGGGAAGGTGGGCATCTCCGGGAAGGAGCTGCCGGAGGCTACCAGCTGGATTTTGTCGTCAATCTTCCGCATAGCCCGGGCGGTCTCCAGGGCCAGACGGCCGTATTCGTCGGCGGTCTTGTGGCCTACCTGCCAGGGACCGTCCATCTCGTTGCCCAGGCACCAGACTTTGATACCATAGGGCTCCTTCACGCCGTGGGAGATCCGGAGATTGGAATACAAAGAGCCGGAGGGGTGGTTGCAGTACTCCACCAGGTTGCAGGCATCGTCAATCCCCCGGGTGCCCAGGTTCACCGCCATCATCATCTGGGCGCCGATGTCCTTACACCAGACTGCAAACTCATTGGGGCCTACCTGGTTGGTTTCCAGGGTACGCCATGCCCGGTCCAGCCGGACAGGACGGCTCTCCCGGGGACCCACCCCATCCTCCCAGCGGTAGCCGGATACGAAGTTGCCGCCGGGGTAGCGGATAAGGGGAATGTGTAAGGGACGAATCAAATCCTTCACATCCTGCCGGAAGCCCAAAGCGTCTGCCGTGGAGTGGTCGGGGCAGTAGATGCCGTCATACACGGCTCGGCCCAGGTGCTCAATAAAGGAGCTGTATACCCGGTCGTCCACCGGGGCCACCTGGAAGCTGGGGTCAATGTGCATGGTTGCTTTTAACATAAAATCACCTCATAAAAGTATTAGGTTAATCGTTTGGGTTATGGAATTTTTATACGAAGGAAACCTTCGTAGTTTTCTTGTATATGTTCTGCCAAAGGAAAACCAGGGAATTTTCTTTCCACATTGGCCTTTTCGATTTGTCATTTCCCTGACCCGCCCGGTATCGTTACCTTGCAGAAGGCTTCGTTTATACCTCCCTCTGGGAGGGAGGTGGCTTGGGGCGCAGCCCCAAGTCGGAGGGAGCCAGCGGGCGCACAGGCTGTTTGTCTGTCGGAGGTGGTACCTCCACAAAGCTATCCCATTTCCTATGCCCATTGGAGGAAGTTTCCTCGTAAAATTGGCATAGGGTATCGGCAGCTATGAGCAAGTACCAACCCTACAGCAAACCGTCAGCTCCCCCCCGCTTGCTCCCTCAGTCACGGCTACGCCGTGCCAGCTCCCTCCCGGAGGGAGCTATGGGGTACGCAGGTTTCCACACAGGTCTGTGCTTTTGGAAAGTGCCTGCTGTAAAATCCCTCAGTCCCCTGGGGCGTCGGCTCCCTTGCGAAAGGGAGCTTTTTTCATCTGGGGCATACGGAATCCCGCAGGTGGAGGGTGCAGGGAAGAAGCACCCGCTGGGTCAGGCGGCTGCGGGTTTCGATTTGCTCCAAAACCAGCTGGGCACACTTGCGGCCGATGTCATGAAGGGGCGGCTCCACGCTGGAGATGGCGGGGGTGTGCACCCGGGCGATGTTCAGGTTGTCATAGCCGAACAGGGAGATGTCCCGGCCTACCTGGAGCCCCAACTCCTGGCAGCGGAAGAACACGCCGCTGGCCATGGCGTCATTCAGGGCAAAGATGGCGGTGCAGTCCCCGGGGAGAAGCTTTTTGGCGTTTTCGTAGCCGCTGTCCCGGCCCCAGTCCCCGTGGAGGATGGTGTTTACGTCATAGGAAATCCCCGCCTCCCGGAGGGCCCGGAAAAAACCGTCCAACCGGGCCCGGGCGTTCACATTCCCCTTGGGGCCGGAGATGATGCCGATATTGGTATGTCCCAGGCCGGTGAGTACCTTGCCCACCTGGTAGCCTGCATCCTCGTCATTGGGGTACACGCAGGCGTATTCCGGCTCCTTGGGGTAGCAGTTGCAGTACACAAAAGGCAGGTGGGGAAAAGCGGGCTTCTGGATAATCTCCCGGCAGTGGTAGCCGATGTAGACAATCCCCTCCACCTGCTGGGCGACCAATGCAGACACGGCGTTTTCAAAAAACTCCGTGTGGAGCCGGGTGTCGGTGAAGTTGTTGCCGAACCGCTTGAAAAACCGCATATTGTCCAGGATGATCTCATAGCCCTGGGACTCACAGTATTCCTCGATTCCGTCTACCATCTCCGGGGTGTGGAATACCGTCAGGTCCTCGGTGATGATGCCGATGCTTTTGGTGCGCCGGAGCTTGAGATTTTTGGCCAGGGTGTTGGGCCGGTAGTGCAGCTCCTTGGCAGCCTGGAAAATCTCCTGCATTTTGGCGTCGCTGGCGGCGCCGGACTTGCCGTTGAGCACATTGGAGACCGTGGCTGCGGAGACGCCGGTCAGCCGTGCAATATCTTTGATGGTGGCTATGATTCTCACCTCTGCTTCCGTCACAAGAAAAGGCCTCGGGAGCCTTTCGTCTATAGTATACCAGATTCCCCGGAAAAGCAAGGAGAATTTGTGGAAATCGGCCAACCCCCGGAGAAGGGGCCAGGGAACCCAGGAAGCTGCACAATTTTGTGCGGACAAATTTGGTAATGTAACCAAAAAATGAAAATAGAATGAATTTGTTATTTACATTTTGCCGAGGCGTGATATAATATTGACAGATTAAACGATTAGGTAAATCCCGACAGCCATTGGCTGCCGGGTTAGCGAAAACCAGGTTAAACGTTTAGGTTTCCCAACCCCCGGGATTTGCCTATGAAGGAGTGAAGCATGGATATGACATCTTCGATTACGCCGGTACGAATCGGAAAGACCAGAATCACAGATCCCCTGTTCGGCGCCTATGTAGACATGGTAGCCGAAAAGGTGATTCCCTACCAGTGGGAGGCTCTGAACGATCGGATTCCCGGGGTAGAAAAAGGATATTGTATAGAGAACTTCCGGGTGGCTGCCGGTTTGCAGCCCGGGCATCATCAGGGTGCCATTTTCCAGGACACGGACCTTTACAAGTGGCTGGAGGCGGTGGCCTTCTGCATCGAGTACGGTGCCGGGGAGAAATTCGTCCCCATCGCCGACGAGGTGATTGCCCTCATGGAAAAGGCTCAGGAGCCGGACGGCTACCTGAACACCTACTTCACCATTGAGTGTCCCGAAAAGAAGTGGACGAACCTCACCGAGGGCCACGAGCTTTACGGCTGCGGCCACCTGATTGAAGCGGCGGTTGCCTACTACAACGCCACCGGCAAGGACAAGCTTCTGAACATCGCCTGCCGGTTTGCAGACCTGGTGGACCGGACCTTCGGGGCAGAGGATGGCAAGTGCCATGGCTACCCCGGCCATCAGGAGATTGAGCTGGCTCTGGTGAAGCTCTACAAGGTCACCGGGGAAAAGCGTTACCTGAACCTGGCCAACTACTTCATCCGCCAGCGGGGCACCAAGCCCAACTACCTGCTGGAGGAGATGAAGGGCCGGAAGGGCCGCAACGTATTCCCGGAATTTGCGGAATATGACGACCTGTACGCCCAGACCCATGAAAAGCCGGTGGAGCAGACCACCGCTGTGGGCCACGCCGTCCGGGCTGTATATATGTATACCGCCATGGCGGACCTGGCAAGAGAGCTGGATGACCAGGAAATGCTCCGTGCCTGCCAGACCCTTTACGACAACATCACCACCCGGCGGATGTATATTACCGGCGGCATCGGCTCCTCCGGAAAGCTGGAGCGGTTCACCACCGACTACGATCTGCCCAACGACCGGATGTACTGCGAAAGCTGTGCTTCCGTAGGTCTCATGATGTTCAGCCAGCGGATGGGCAACTTCCTGGAAGATGCCCGATTCTACGATACGGTGGAGCGGGCCCTGTGCAACACGGTGCTGGGCGGCATTTCCAAGGATGCAGACCGGTACTTTTATGTAAACCCCCTGGAGGTATGGCCGGACAACTGCCTGCCCTCCACCTCCATGTCTCATGTAAAGCCGGTACGGCAGGGCTGGTTCTCCTGTGCCTGCTGTCCTCCCAACATCGCCAGAACCCTGGCATCCCTGGGACAATACATCTACGCCCAGAGCGACGATTCCGTCTATGTAAATATGTTCATCTCCTCAAAGCTTGACACCCAGGTTGGTGACAAGACCCTGGGGCTGGATATGCAGGCGGATTACATGAACGGAGGCGATGTGACCATCCGGGTGACAGCTCCTGAAAATGCCGGTCTTACCCTGAAGGTACGCATCCCCTGGTATCTGGAAAATCCCATGGTAAACGGCGAAAAGGCCGTCACCCACCGGGGCTATGTGACCGTCCCCGTAAACTGCGACACCCAGGTGGTGATTTCCGGCTCTGTAAAGGCAAAGTTCGTGGCAGCCAACCGGAACGTCCGGGCGGACGTGGGCAAGGTTGCCCTGATGAAGGGCCCCTATGTGTACTGCCTGGAGCAGGTGGACAACGGATGTAACCTTGCAAGCCTGTTCGTATCCCCGGAAGCCTCCATTTCCGAGGCCGCCCCGGAGGAAAGCCTCCCGGGAAATCTTCCCACCCTGCTGGTTTCCGGTGAGCGGTTGGTGGAGACCATTGCTACCCACGACCTGTACGGCAATCCCGCCTTCCGGATGGAGCGTGTGACCCTGAAAGCCATCCCCTACCCCCTGTGGTGCAACCGGGAACCGGGAGAGATGATGGTCTGGCTCCACGCCCGGGTGTAACGGGAAATTTACTGGTTTATTTTAGCAGCAGGTTCTGCTATTATAAAAAATAAGAATTCAGAAAGGAACGAAATGAAAATGAAGAAGACCCTGAAAAAGGCTCTGGCACTGCTTCTGTGTCTGGCCACCCTGTGCTCCTTCGCTGCCTGCTCTCCCGCAGACAACGATGAGACCACTGGCACCACCTCCGGCTCCAGTGAAAACGAAACCACTGCCGGCGGCGAAACCGAAAAGGTCGAACTGACCTACTCCTTCTGGGGCAGTGAAGAGGAAGCTGCCAACACCCAGGAGGTTCTGGACATCTTCAACGCTTCCCAGGACCGGATCCATGTGACCGCTGTGGCCATCCCCTGGGAGACCTACATGGAGAAGCTGAACACCATGGCTACCGGCGGCAACCTGCCTGACTGCGGCCTCATGACCGAGGCTGGCGTACTCCAGTTCGCCGAGATGGGTCTGCTGTCTGACGTCAGCTCCATGTATGCCGACGCTGCCGAGAAGCCTCTGGCCAGCGCCACCTACACCTATCAGGGCAAGGAGATTGCCTACGCCTCCGCCAACAACTCCCTGGTAATGTACTACAACAAGGATATGTTCGACGCAGCCGGCCTGCCCTATCCTCCCGCCAACGCTGCCGACGCCTGGACCTGGGAAGAGTTCGTGGACGTTGCCAAGAAGCTGACCCTGGACGCCAACGGCAACAACGCCGCCTCCCCCGACTTTGACCCCAACAATATTGTGCAGTACGGCTGCATGATCGAGAACCTGACCTGGCAGCTGGAAGTATGGTGCCGTTCCAACGGCAGCGGCTTCTACAACGATGACGGCACCGAAGTGACCATCAACGAGAAGGCCGCCACCGACGCCATCCAGGCCATCGCTGACCTGTACCTGGTACACCATGTTGCTCCTCTGTCCACCGGCCTGACCGATGACGGCGTACAGCGCTCCCTCATCGCCAAGACCTGCGCTATGACCACCAACGGCGCCTGGAACATCGGCACCTGCCTGTCCGCCGCCCGTGAGGAAGGCCTGAACTACGGCATCGCCGTGCTGCCCTACATGAAGGAGAAGGTCACCATCTCCACCGGCGGCCCCAACGTGGTGTTCTCCCAGACCGAGCATCCCGAGGAAGCCATGGAGTTCATCAAGTGGTACTCCAGCGAAGAGAACAGCTGGGACAACCTGATTGCCGCCGGCATCTGGATGCCTACCACCTCCGGCTACTACAACGACGAGGCCCTCACCGAGAAGTGGCTGAAGAACCCCGCTTACCCCGAGTACGAGGAAGCCAAGGCAGTTCTGTGTGACTATGTCCGGGACTACGCCGTGCCCACCTCCTGGTACTACACCAACAACACCACCGACTTCAACACCCTCCTGGGCTCCATCCTGGGCGACGTGTGGACCGGCAACAAGACCGCTGAGCAGGTCATCAACGAGAATTACGATTCCCTGGTAGCCGCCTTTGACGGCATGGGTGCCTGATTCCCCTGCTCCCTGAAAGAAGAGAAACCCCGGGCGCCTGTCCATAAATGGGCAGGCGTCCTCCCACAAGAGGTGTTTGTATGCGAAAAACCCAGCGCCTTTCCAAAGTGGGTCGGAAAGAGCAGCGCACCGCCTATCTGTGCCTGATTCCTGCCTTTATCGGCCTGATTTTCCTTACCTATGTTCCCCTCATCGAGGTTTTTGTCATCAGCTTCTTCAACTGGAGAGGCCCCACGACCCCCACCTGGGCGGGCATTGAAAACTATGTTCGTCTGTTTACCACTGACCCCTACTTCAAAGTATCCATCAAGGTTACGGTGATTTATTCCCTGCTTTCCGTGATTGGCGGCCTGATCTACTCTCTGATTATTGCCCTGCTTCTGAATCGAAAGGTCCCCGCCCGGGGCTTTTTCCGGGCGTTGTTCTATTTGCCCTATGTGCTGCCGGCGGCTGCCGTGTATATCGGCTGGTCCTGGCTGTACGAGCCCAACTTCGGCCTGTTCAACTACATCCTCAAGCTCTGCGGTGTGCAGGAAAACGTGCTGTTCCTCAATGACTCCAAGATGGTGCTGCCCTCCCTGGCCCTGGTGGCGGTGTGGCTCAGCGGCAACCTGATTGTCATTTTCCTGGCAGGCCTGCAGAATGTGCCCCGGGTTTACCACGAGGCGGCAGAGATGGACGGCGCCAACGCCTGGCAGCGGTTCCGCCACGTGACCATCCCCAGCATGACCCCCATCATCTTCTACAATCTGCTGATGAGTCTCATCACCAATATGCAGGTGGTGACCCCCTCCATGGCTCTGACCCAGGGCGGCCCCAACAAGCAGACCATGTTCATTACTTACCTCATGTACCGGTATGCCTTCAAGAGCAACCAGATTGGCTATGCCTGCGCCATCTCCTTCGTGTTCTTTATCATCATTGCCATCTTTACCGGTATCGTGTTCTCCACCAGCAAGACCTGGGTGTACTATGAAGGAGGCGAGGACTGATGCAAAAGAATAGCCTCTTTTCCAGCCGGAAGCGGCGGGAACGGATTACGGATACCCTGTGCTTTGTGGTTCTGGTGCTGTTTGCCTGCGGCGCCATGCTGCCCATCTGGTGGATTTTCCGTTCCAGCCTCATGACCAACGCTGAGCTGTACGCCTTCCCCCCGGCCTTCTTCCCCAGTAAATGGCTGTTCTCCAACTATGTGGAGACTTTGGAGGCCTACCCCTTCGGCCAGTATCTGCTGAACACCGCCACCATCATCGTGCCCTCCGTATTCGGCGGCACTGTGACTGCTGTGCTCTGCGGCTACGCCTTTGCCCGGCTCCGCTTCCGGGGTAAGAAATTCCTCTTTACCCTGTGCGTAGGCTCCATGCTTCTGCCGGGCATGGTCACCCTCATCCCCCTGTACCTGATGTGGACCCGGATTTTCGGCCTGACCGACTCCTATCTGCCTCTGATTCTGCCCTACTTCTGCGGCGGCGGCGCTTTCAACATCTTCCTCATCCGCCAGTTTATCAGCAGCATCCCCCGGGAGCTGGACGAGGCGGCCACCATCGACGGTGCCGGCCCCATGCGGGTGCTGTGGAGCATTCTGATGCCCGCCATCCGGGCAGCGGTCATCGTGGTGGCCCTGTTCCTGTTCATCCAGATGTGGAACGACCTGCTCCAGCAGACCATCTACATCGACAGCCCGGAGAAGTTCACCATCGCCATCGGTATTTCCATGCTGAAAAGCGGCCTGAAATCCGACTTTGCCAAGATTATGGCGGCTACCTGTATGGCCTTCGTACCCGGCGTGGTCATCTACCTGTGCGGTCAGAAGTACTTCGTGGAAGGCATCGTCATGACCGGCATGAAGAACTGATTTTTACCTTAGGAGAAACGCTATGACAAACCTTCTTCCCTATTTCCGCAACCCCGCACCCAAAAAGGACCGGGAGGTACCCCGGGAGGGCTTCCGGGGGTATGTGAACCTGTACCTCACCTACTTCTGGCAGCTGATGTTTGTCAATCTGGTGTTTCTTCTGGCCTGTATTCCGGTGGTAACCATCCCGGCAGCCTTCACCGCTCTCAACCGGGTGTGCATCAAGCTGATTCACGACCGGTACACCCTGGTGTGGCTGGAATTCCGGGATGAGTTCTGCCGCAGCTTCGGACGCTCCTTCAAAATCGGCCTCCCCTTTGTGCCAGTGTTTTTCCTCAGCTACTACCTGCTGAGCCTGGGTATGACCAACGGCGGCAACCCCTACGGAATGCTCTTTTCCGGGGTGGGGCTGCTGGTGGGTCTGGTAGGACTGGCGGTGTTTCAGTACGCCTTTGTCCTGAACGCCTCCCTGGATTTGCCCGCCTGGGCCATCCTGAAAAACAGCCGTGCATTGACTTTCCTGGGGCTTAAGTATACAATAGGTATCCTGGGAATTACCTGCTTCGTGGATGTGGCTATGCTCTTCGGCTTCCCCATTTCCCTGGTGCTTCTGGTGCTGGGGGTTCCCACTCTGGTGCAGTTCATCGTGTGCTGCCTGGGAAATATCCCCATGCAGAAGTGGATTGTGGAGCCTTATCTTCGTCAGCAGGAGGAAAATGCCGGAATGTAACCAAAAGCCCAGCGGAAGCTGGGCTTTTCCGGTTTTGGAGGGATGGAAATGACAAAACTTTTGCTGGTACGCCACGGTCTGAGCCTTGCCAATCAGGAAGGGTTCTTCGCCGGGCAGGCGGATGTGCCCCTGCTTCCTATGGGGCAAGTTCAGGCAAAGGCTACGGGAGAATTTCTCCGGGGGCACTACGCCGTGGACAAGGTGTACGCCAGCGACCTGATAAGAGCCGGGGAAACCGGGAAAATTCTTTCAGAAATCCTGGGCTGTCCCCTGGAAACAGATAAGGGGCTGCGGGAGATTTACGCCGGAGCCTGGCAGCGTCAGACCTTTGACTACCTGACAGAGCATTACCCCGAGAGCTATGGGGTATGGCGTCAGGACATTGGAAAGGCTCAGTGCCCGGAGGGAGAGTCGGTGGTGGAAATGGGCCTTCGGGTAAAGGAAGCCCTTACCGGAATCTGCCGGGAAAATCCCGGGAAAACCCTGGCCATTGCCACCCACGCCACCCCCATCCGTGCCATGGAGTGCTGGGCAAAATTCCAGGACTTTGCCAGGATGGGAGAGATTCCCTGGGTGTCCAACGCCTCTGTCACGGAGCTTTTCTATGCGGACGGAGTGTGGCAGCTGGGAAAGGTGAGCCAGGACGCGCATTTACAGAACCTTCGCACCGTGTTTCCTGCCAATGTATAAGAGCTTCAATACATACTGCCGGGAGGTTTTCGGCTGCAAGGTGTATAAGCTGTCCCTGGATGGGGGCTTTACCTGCCCCAACCGGGACGGCACTCTGGGAACCCGGGGGTGTATCTTCTGCTCCGCCCGGGGCAGCGGAGACTTTGCCCCGGAAAGCTGCCTTCCCATCCCGGAGCAGCTGGTCTCCGCCAAAGCCCGGGTGGCGGAAAAGTGCAAAGGCGGCAAGTACATGGCCTACTTTCAGGCCTTTACCAATACCTACGCCCCGGTAGGTCGGCTTCGCCAGGTGTTTACGGAGGCTCTGGAGCCGGAGGAGGTGGTGGGGCTGTCCGTCGCCACCCGGCCAGACTGTCTGCCCCCGGAGGTGCTCTCCCTTCTGGAAGAGCTGAACCGGAAAAAGCCGGTGCTGGTGGAGCTGGGCTTGCAGACCATCCACGAAGCATCCATCCGCTACATCCGGCGGGGCTACGAAAATGCCGTGTATGTTCAGGCAGTAAAAGACCTGAAAGCCCTGGGCATCCCAGTGGTGACCCACATCATTCTGGGGCTTCCCGGGGAGTCGGAGGAACAGATGGTGGCCTCCACCCAGGCGGCGGTGGCAGCCGGAACCCAGGGGGTGAAGTTTCACCTGCTGCATGTGCTCTCCGGCACGGATTTAGAGCGGGATTTTCAGGCAGGGAAATTCGCCTGCCTGACTTTGGAGGACTATGCCCGGGTCCTTAAAAAGTGCCTCAGGGTGCTTCCACCGGAGGTGGTGGTGCATCGCATCACCGGGGACGGAGCCAAGAAAGATTTGGTAGCACCACTGTGGTCTGCCGACAAAAAACGGGTTCTTAACTATCTTACAAAGGTGCTGCAGGAGCCGTGAAAAACTCTTGCAGGAGAAGGTAGTTCGTGATAAAATATACAAGATAAAGCCCGGAATCGGGAAAATGAAACAAGGAGGAATACCATGACTTCCAGCGAAAAGAAACAGTTGCAGATGGAAGCCTGTAAGGTGCGTATGGGTGTAATTGAAGCCACCCACGGTGCCAAGGCAGGCCATCCCGGCGGCAGCCTGTCCGCAGCGGATGTGTTTACTTATCTGTATTTCAAGGAAATGAACATCGACCCCCAGAATCCCAAGTGGGAGGAGCGGGACCGGTTCGTGCTCTCCAAGGGCCACACTGCCCCCGGCCTGTATGCTGCCCTTGCCCACCGGGGCTTCTTCCCCGTGGAGGATCTGCCCACCCTGCGGCACATCGACAGCTATCTCCAGGGTCACCCCAACATGAACACCGTTCCCGGCGTGGATATGTCCACCGGCTCTCTGGGCCAGGGCGTTTCCGTGGCTGTGGGCATGGCGCTGGGTGCCAAGTACCAGGGCAAGTCCTACCGGGTCTACACCCTGCTGGGTGACGGCGAGATTCAGGAGGGCCAGGTCTGGGAGGCCTGCATGGCTGCCAGCCACTACAAGCTGGACAACCTGTGCGTCATCGTGGACAACAACGGCCTGCAGATTGACGGCGACATTGCCAAGGTCATGAGCCCCTATCCCATTGTGGACAAGCTGGAGGCCTTCGGTTTCCACGTAGAGGCTGTGGACGGCCACGACTTCGAGGCTCTGGAAGCTGCTTTCCAGAAGGCCAAGCAGGTCAAGGGCGCTCCCACCGCCATTGTCATGTCCACCACCAAGGGCAAGGGCGTGTCCTTCATGGAGAACAACGCCGGCTGGCACGGCAAGGCTCCCAACGATGCCGAGTACGCCCAGGCTATGGACGAACTGAAAGCCCTGATGGCAGAAGTGGAGGGAAAGTAAAATGGCAGAACTGAAAAAGATTGCAACCCGGGACAGCTACGGCAACGCTCTGAAAGAGCTGGGTGCAGAGCATCCCGACCTGGTGGTGCTGGATGCCGACCTGGCAGGCGCTACCAAGACCGGCACCTTCCAGAAGGCATTCCCGGAGCGGCACTTTGACTTCGGCATCGCCGAGGCCAACATGATCTGCGCCGCCGCCGGTATGTCCACCACCGGCCTGGTGCCTTTCGCCTCCAGCTTTGCCATGTTTGCCGCCGGCCGTGCTTTTGAGCAGGTGCGCAACTCCATCGGCTATCCCCACCTGAACGTAAAAATCGGCGCTACCCACGGCGGCATCTCCGTGGGCGAGGACGGTGCCAGCCACCAGTGCTGTGAGGACTTTGCCCTCATGCGCTCCATCCCCGGCATGACCGTCATCTGCCCCGCAGACGACGTGGAAGCCAAGGCCGCTGTCCGGGCTGCCTACGAGATGGAAGGCCCTGTGTACCTGCGGTTCGGCCGTCTGGCTGTGCCTGTGTTCCACAGCGAGGACTACCAGTTCCAGATTGGCAAGGGCGAGGTGCTGAAAGACGGCAGCGACGTTGCCATCATCGCCAACGGCCTGCTGGTTTACGAGGCTATTCAGGCTGCCGAGGCTCTGGAAGCTGAGGGTATCCACGCCATGGTCATCAACATGGCTACCATCAAGCCTCTGGACAACGACCTGGTGCTGGAAGCTGCCAAGAAGTGCGGCAGAGTGATTACCTGCGAGGAGCACTCCGTCATTGGCGGTCTGGGCGAGGCGGTTTGCAGCCTCCTGTCCGAGAAGCACCCCACCCCGGTAAAGCGCATCGGCGTCAACGACGAGTTCGGTCACTCCGGCCCCGCCGCCGCCCTGCTGGAGCAGTTCGGTCTCACCGCTCCCCACATTGTGGACGTGGCCAAGGCCTTCTGCGGCAAGTAAATTCCATACGCAAAGGGGCCTGTTGCAAAACATCTGTTTTGCAACAGGCCCTTGTTTTCTATCCTCTGAATCTTCTGGGTGGCACTACCTTGCAGAAGGCCTCCGCAAATACCTCCCTCCGGGAGGGAGGTGGCTTGGGGCTGCGCCCCAAGACGGAGGGAGCCAGCGGGCGCAAAGCCTATTGGACTGCCGGAGATGGTACCTCCCCAAAGCTATCTCATTTCCTATGCCCATGGGAGGCAACCACCTGGTAAAATCGGCGTAGGGTTTCGACAACCACCAGCAAGTACCACCCCCAAAGCAAACCGGAACTGCACCGCCCGCTGGCTCCCTCAGTCACCTGCGGTGACAGCTCCCTCCGGTCGGGAGCTATGGGCGGGTGCGTTTTCTGGAGAATGTGCTCTCCGAAGGTGGAATTGGTGGAAAACATCTATGTTAAATCAGATAGAAGTCAAGACCACCGGCTTAGCCGGTGGCTTGCACAGGCCCTATAAGGGCCTAATA